>Ga0082212_10004946_pt1 | contig 18370 bp, 20 predicted proteins | sample TergutNt197P3_FD_71548 | JGI IMG/M metagenome (GOLD analysis project Ga0082212, IMG submission 71548) | Neocapritermes taracua P3 segment gut microbial communities from Petit-Saut dam, French Guiana - Nt197 P3 | ecosystem: Host-associated > Arthropoda: Insects > Digestive system > Gut ...
CAGGTTTTGAGACGCGTCTGTACTCCAGCGGGCAATGCCACATGTATGGTGGGATCCTGATAATTGTGGGTTCAGTTATTATGTGCTGCTCCATATTACTGCGATCTTTACCAATCCAGAACTCGATTTCCGCATCAAACGAGCCCCAGGGGTCCACCATATCGTATCCGGTGAAACAAAGGTACTCTTCTTCGGAATGAAAGTTAGGCCATCGGTCAATAAAAGCTTCTGCCATATAGCAACGGTAACTTGAGTAAAAATTTGCCTCAGGCATGCAGTCATGACCACGGAAGTATGCCTGATATGCTGGCATGAACGCTCCGGGCCAAAAGTTCTGTTGCTTTTTGAAGGTATGGACCAAATTTTGATATTTTGACATACTCATTACCTCTCAATATTACTACTACGACATTTGCCGCAAAATGAGCATGTCGAGCTTAAATCTAGCGCACAAGGTGTAATTCCCTCAGCAATTGTCTCATAGTACACCATCCCATTATCGTCTTCCCTTTTCCTTATAGCATGATATCTGGTATTGAAGAGGACAGGCTGGAAGAACACTGGTTTTCCAAGTCTCTTTATCTCGATCGGACCATGCCAGTAAAAGTTCGGTACACGTACCATTGTGGGTGCTACGATGGTGATTTTCTCCATGTCCTCTAATGTTTCGCCCATCCACATCTCGATTTCCGCATCAAAAGACTCAAATGCGTCTCGAAGATCATGCCCTACAAACGCCAAGTACTCTTCATCTCTATGAAAATGTGGCTCGTCGTCAATAACCCCCGGCTTCATGTATGCGCGATACGGTAAGTAAATCTGCGCGCCTTCAATACAGGAATCCCCTCTGAAGTAGGCTTGAACCGGAGGGAGCATTTCATCATAAGTCTCTTTCTTCTGAAACTTGTAGAATAGCCAATCATATTCTCCCGTCATAATTTCTCCTTTACTTTTTTCACCCATGTTCTAACGACCTTTCGCATTTATAGAGTGTGAACCGGTTAGTGCTGAAACTCACGCAGGCAGGCTACGAAAATGATAAGTCCTGGAAACGTACGCCACCAAACGCATTAAATACTACGTCATTAAGATCTTTTGAATACGCTATGAAACTTTGTGTCTCGCAGACCCCGTACCATAAAGCAGCATTATCGAATATTTTTATCATTTCAAAAAAGATGTCGCTGCGCGCCTTTGCGTCCGGGTTGCTTAAGACTTGTCCGCCTAACTCCGTAAAACGTTCAAATCCGGGCCAATTGCCTGCCATAAGTATGGTCGAAAACCTTACATTGGCCCATACAATGTCAGATGCTAACCATGTAGGAGCAGAGACGAAATAGAGGCATATGTCAAACTCAGTGCCATCGCTTCTGTAAAGGGATCTCAAAGTAGCCTGGTCATAATTAAGAATGACAGCCTTTACCCCTATGTCTTTAAGGTTGGTCTGAATTATCTCTGCCATTGTCACATATTCTGGTCCGCCATTTGTCATAATACGGACCTCTTTATCAACGAGTCCGGAACTGACAGCATACTGCTTTGCCAGTTCAATATCATGTCCGATAGAGTAGGTTTCATGTAAGTTTGCGAGGCGCGGCTCATAATCAAGCGTTGCCATCGAAGCAGGATAGTCTACTATTGAAGCGTAACCATTATATACGAGATTGATTATTGCTTGTCTATCAATAGCGTGGCAAGCCGCATATCGCGCTTCGACGTCAAAGAAAGCGGATGTAGGATCAACGCTAAAAAGGACCTGTATAGCCATACCTGTGCGATTTGATACGAGATTGAAATTCGGTAAGCTCTTAACATACTCAACATCCTGTGCGGGCACTGAAATCCAGTCGACCGTTCCTGTCTCAATCGCGTTGACTTTCTGTGCATCCTCGTTGATAACTTTAAATACAAGGTTCTCTATGGTCGGTCTCTCTCCCCAGTAACCATCCCGAGCCTTCATATGTGTATGGCTGTTGACAACATACTCAGTTACTTCATATGGTCCTGTACCAACAGGGTTAAGGCTAAAATCGACAGGATCATACGACTCAGCATCAACGATCATCACCGCGCTCAACATAGTCATCTGCGCAACATTATAATCTGTAAGGCGAATGTCAAGCGTGTATGGATCCACTACACTTGAGTTATCCAGATCCAGAGACTGGACGTTTAAAGCGCGTTGTGGGGTATCTCTGGCTAAAATAAAGGAAAACAAGATATCGTCCGCCGTTAATGGATTACCGTTTGAAAATGTTACTCCCTCCCTAACATGAATCGTCCACTGTGTTGGTGTGACTTCATCAATACCGGTCGCAAGTACCCAAACAACGTTCATATTGCCGTCATGCGTAAGGATCGGGTCCATATACGTGTTTGAAAGGCTCAGAAAGCTTCCGGACATTCCAACAGGATCCAGAGTACCGGTATCCCCTGAAGTACCTATGGTCAAGGTGTTACGACCTGATACTGAGCTTCCGCTGGAGGGCGCGTTTTCATTTGTGTTTTGACTCCCGCCCGGACTTTGATTTCCGCTTGAACCTTGACTCCCGCTTGGAGTTTGATCTCCACTGGCAGAAGAGTTTGGGGACTGCGTACTGCTGTCAGTTTTACATGATGCAATGGCTAGCAACAGTACAACACACAAGATGATTGCTACAAACCTACACTTCTTCATTTTCTTACCTCCTAAATATTTATTTCATTGCGTCTGCAACATGCAACATAGTGGCTTAATGACGACTCCTCCAGAACCTGTGGAGCTGAGCAGTCTTCAGTTGAGTACTGACACCTGTCTGCAAATCGACATCCTGGTTTTGGGTTTATTGGTGAAGTAAGCTCACCCTTCATGATAATACGCTTCTTTCTATTGCGGACATTGGTAACAGGAATTGCCGATAAAAGTGCTTTTGTGTAAGGGTGCAGAGGTTTCCTGAACAACTCATCGGACGGCGCCTTTTCAACGATGTTCCCAAGATACATGACAATGATGTCATCAGATATATATTTAACTACAGACAAATCATGCGTTACGAACATATAAGCAAGTTTATGTTCGTCCTGGAGATCCAGCATCAGGTTGATAATTTGTGCTTGAATTGAGACGTCAAGCGCAGAAACAGGTTCATCGCATACAATGAACTTGGGCTTTAAGGCAAGCGCGCGCGCAATCCCAATACGTTGCCTGCGACCGCCATCGAGCTCATGGGGGTACGAGTTCTCAAATCTTTCAGCGAGGCCAACCGTATCCATCAGTTTTCTGACTTCGGCGCGTATATCAGCCTTGCTTAGTGTTCCTTGTAGTATTAGGGGCCTCATGATAGCTTCGCTGACTGACATACGCGGATTTAATGATGAGTAAGGATCTTGAAAGATTATCTGCATTTTCTCCCGTAGTGCTTTAAGCTCTTTCTTTGAGGGATACGTTATGTCTTCTCCTTCGAAGAAAATCTTCCCTTCTGTCAGCTCAATAAGGTGAAGCGCCACTCGTCCAAGTGTAGTCTTACCACAGCCGGACTCGCCAACAACGCCAAGCGTTTTGCCGGCATCAAGGGAGAAACTTACATCATCTACTGCATGTAGGATACCGTCAGGATGCCTAAAATATTTCTTTAGGTTGCTTACCTCTAGTAACACAGGCACTATAATTGCACCCCCGTTCTAAAGCATTTAACATAATGACTTGGAGCGACTTCTGTATTGATTGGAGACTGTACCTCACACGTTTCTTCCGCAAACGGACAGCGTTCGTAAAACTTACAACCTTTCAGTAGTTTTGTTGGGTCTGGCATTAGACCCTTAATTGGATTTAGACGAGGTTCCGTTGAATCTAAGCTCGGCAGTGAACCGAAAAGGCCAACTGTGTATGGATGTGAAGGATGTTCAAAGATTTCTTCTACCAGGCCATACTCAACAATTTCACCGGCATATACGACTGCGACAGAATCGCAGATTTCAGCCACAACGCCAAGATCATGCGTTATCATGACAAGGGCAGTGCCTAGTCTGTCTCTTAGCGACTGCATCATATCGAGTACCTGTGCTTGTATAGTCACATCTAAGGCTGTTGTCGGCTCGTCAGCAAGAAGCAACTCAGGATTGCATGCCAGCGCCATCGCAATAACGACGCGCTGCTTCATTCCTCCGGAAAACTGATGTGGATACTCCTTATATCTGGTGGCAGGGATACCAACCATTTCAAGCATATCACATGCCCTTAGCTGAGCTACAGCGCGACTAACCTTGTTATGCTGTCCTATAGCCTCTGCTATTTGATAACCAACTTTTTCTATCGGGTTGAGAGCAGTCATCGGGTCTTGGAAAATCATAGAGATTTTATTTCCTCGGATTTTGCCCATCTCTGACTCAGACATTTTCATAATATCGTTTCCACGGAAAAATATCTGGCCTCCGCAGAATTTGGCAGGTGGGGTTTGAAGGATTCGTAAAATGGAACGTGCTATAGTAGTTTTTCCCGCACCAGTTTCTCCAACAAGCCCAATCGTTTCACCACTCTTAACATCCAGACTGACTCCGTTCACGGCATGTATAACAGCATCGTCTGTGTGATATTCAATAACCAAGTCACGTATTTCCAGTAATTTATCATCCATTACACGCACCTCCCTCAGATCTTCATCCGCGGATCAAGTGCGTCTCTAAGCCCATCACCAAGCAAATTAAAGGAAAGGACAGTAATAATGACACATATGCCAGGGTACATTGTGAGGGTAAAGTGCTCTCTCATATAATTCCGTCCCTCAGAAATAAGCGCGCCCCACTCTGGGATAGGCGGTTGTGAACCTAAACCAATAAAGCTTAGACCTGCGCCGGCGAGTATCATGTTACCTATGCTCATAGTAATTGATACTATCAGTGGAGCTATTGCGTTTGGTACTATGTACTTGCGTATTATTGTTCCGTTACTCTCATTAATGGCTCTAGCAGCTTCAACATACTCTTTTTCACGCACTGTTAAAATTGAAGCGCGCATAAGGCGAGCAGGCCCTGGAATCGCGCTTATTCCTATTGCGAGGATCGCATTCTGAAGGCTCGGTCCGAGTGCTGCAGCAAGAGTGACGCAGAGCAAAAACATTGGTATGCTCTGGTAAATGTCGAGGATGCGCATTATTATCGTGTCAGTCCATGCTCCGTAATAACCGGCTATAGAACCTATGATAATGCCAAGAGTTGATGCGATTGCAACAGCGAGAAGACCCATTTGAAGAGACTGACGTGAACCGTATATTATCCGGCTAAGCAAATCGCGACCAAGCTTGTCTGTTCCCAAAAGATGTTCACGGCTGGACGGTGCAAATGGTTGCGAAAAATCTTGATGATCATACGAATACGGCGCAAGCAAAGGCGCAAACACAGCGACCAGGATAACAATAATGATGATAAACAGAGAGATAACAGCGCCTTTGTTTTTCTTTAGACGCTTAAAGACTTCACCAAGTCGTGATTTCTTCTTTTTGACCACGACAGCTTCCATTAGACTACACCTCTCTTACTCTTTCTGGCGTACTGCAGACGAATTCTTGGGTCTATGAGTGCGAATAGTAAATCGACAATTAACATAATAAGGCTAAACAACGTCGAAAGGATTAGTATGCTGCCCTGGATGACCGGATAATCACGTCCTTGCAGACCAGCAAGAGTATAGCTGCCAAGGCCTGGGATCGAAAATATCACCTCCCCTATTAACGTACCGCCAAGGGCTAAACCGAAAATTGATCCAACAACCATAATGACAGGGATAAGCGCGTTTTTTAGCGCATGTCTGTACAGCACTTTCCTTTCCGGGATTCCTTTCGCCCTCGCAGTTGTAACATAATCCTGCCTGATAACTTCTAAGAGATTTGATCTGGTCTGTCTGGCAATTACTGCGGCATATCCCAATGATAGTGAGAATGCAGGCAATATCCATCCTTTCCATGATTCAACGCCGGATGGTGGTACAAGCCTTACTTTAACGGCAAAAATCTGCACAAGAATCAATGCAAACCAGAAACCCGGCATGGAAACACAGAACAAAGATGAGAAAATTGCGGCGTTATCCTTCCAGGTATACTGATGTGTCGCAGCATAGATACCTATTGGAATCCCAATTATTACAGCCAGTCCAAGTGCCAGAGAAACATTAAGAAGCGTATATGGAAACCGCTGCCACATCTCTCTCAGAATAGGGCGCGATGTCGCATACGAAGTACCAAAGTCTCCATTCATGATATTCCAAATAAAACGCACATACCGCACTGGGAGTGAGTCATTGAGGCCCAACTCATCCCTAAGCGCGGCTACAGACTCCTCTGTTGCCCTATCACCTAACATCATTCTGGCCGGATCACCTGGGGAAATCTCAATAATCAGTAGTACAACAAATGAAATTCCCAGCAAAATGGGGATCATCAGCAGCAATCGCTTGATCGTATACCTAAGCATGTTACACATCCCTTCTTGCCGCTTGTTACAGTATTCTGCACCTGGTAGAGCATTATCAGCCCGTAAAACTATAAGAAGTAATTGATTTGATATAATGAACCTGATAGAATATAAGGCACGAAAAGGAGCAAAAGCCTGCAACTCTATACAATAATCTACATTATAGCAACAGCAACGAATGAATTAATGTACTCTTAGGCACAATTATAGACGCATAGGCGTTCAGATATGCATGTTTTGGTGATATTACACATATGAGATGAGTTTCTATACTGTTGAAATGGCGGAGGGAGCATATGGCATATTTGAATTTAGGTTTGTTCTCATGCTACAACCCGATTGAAATTGATGATAGTATTTTAGAACGTCTTTATGGAAGCAAGCCTGTCGTAATTTTTAAGAAAAAGTCATTTATCACGTATGAACACCAACGGATAGAGCAGGTAATAGTAGTCCGGGAAGGCCGGGTAAAGACATCGTCGAACACTGCAAGAGGACATGAAAACCTGTACGAGATTCTCTACGCTCCCTCTGTATTTGGATTTCAAGCTCTGTATGCTGACGAGTTCGAGTTCAGCTATCCACTTCTTACTGCAATCACGGACGTAAAAGCTTCTTTCTACACTCTGCATGAATTCCAGGAAATAGTGGATCGAGAACATGAACTGATGAAATGCTTTTTTAAGTACATGCGCAGTAGTCTGACGACAGCTCGACGGCAAGCTGGATGGGCTTGCCGATTAAGCTCATTTGAAAAGACCGTACTAATACTTATACTTACAACCTATTCATATAAAGATGAAGAGGGATATTTTAGCTTAACGCATGATGACCTTGCATGCTTTGCGGGAACAACACGCTCAAAAGTAACTCAATCGCTGAATCGCCTTTCGGAAATGGGGCTGATCAAGACGAAGTATGGAAAGATGAAAATCATCGATGGGAAAAAACTGCATGAACTCGCTAAGAAAATTGAAGATCAGCTGTGATGGCTCTGCTAATTATTTAGAGTTTTCTTCGGATATTGGCTTGTTGCAGCAGAAATCTTAGGCCTGATTGAGCACAGCACAGAAGCATAGTCACATTTTCGTGGATGGCAGATCATAGTAATAACAAGAAAAGACGATAGCAGCACCATTATGAAGAAACTATGAGCTTTTCCATCAGGTGCTGCGAATGAGGCGTAGAAGCCAGAGCCAACAGGCGGACATGCTAATGTTAATAAAAGCGGGTATACAAGACATCCAATGAACAAAACAACAAAAGCCATATCAGCAGTCTCAATCCTGCTTGTCGCGGTAAAACTCTTCGGTTTCGTGCGCGAGATGATCGTCGCTGCCTATTTTGGCGCGACTTTTCAGACCGACGCGTATAACATGGCGATCCAAATCATCGGATTCTCAACCGCAATCATATCAGCGGGAGTGGCGACAGTCATCATCCCGATGTACAACCACAGGCGTATTCAGCGGTCTCAGGAAGAGGCGGACTCATTCGCAAGCAACATTTTGTGGATCACTTCTCTCTTTTACATTGCCCTGTCCATTATCGGCATAGTCTTTGCACCTGTTGCAGTAAAAATCTTTGCGCCGAGTTTCAATGGTGAAGTAGCCGCGCTGACCGTGAAGATCGTCAGGATCCTGTTCATTTTTACTGTAGCTACCAATATCACCAACTTCATGACCTCCATTTCTAAGGTATATGACAGATTTGCGATCACTGTCATTGCTATCTTTCCGTTCGCCATCTTTACAGTAATATTTACAACAGCGTTCGCAAGATACCTCGGGATATATGCGCTGGTCATCAGCTATGTGCTATTCTTGCTGACTCAGGCACTGATGCTTATATTATCTGTCCGGAAAGTGTTCAAGTTCAAAGCGTTTTTGAGCTTCAGCAACGGCGATCTCAGAGAAGTGGTAAGACTAAGCCTGCCGGTATATGTCAGCATAGCAGTGTGGGAAGTCAACGCAGTCATTGACAGGATGCTGGCGTCAGGGCTATCCGAAGGCAGTATTACTGCTATGAACTATGCCGCGAAACTTCGCGCGTTACCGGACGGCATTATCTCAGCGTCAATCATCATGGTGATGTATCCGCTGCTTTCAAAATATGCTGCGAATCAGGATTTTGACAGCCTGAAAAAAACGACGGCAAAGGCTATTTCTTTGCTGTCGCTTGCTTTATTACCCATAATTACGGTTAGTATATACTATTCCGGTGAGATCACAAAGCTGGTTTTTGAACGCGGCGCCTTCACGCCTGATGACACAGCTCTGACAGCCGGAATCTTTATCTTCGCTGTAATGTCGCTGATTTTCGCGAGCTGCGGGACTATGCTGAGTAATTCTTTCTACAGTATGCAGGATACAAAAAGTCCGCAGTTCGCCGCTATCGCCATGGTAGTATGCAACATCGTCCTGAATCTAATCCTTGTCCGGTATATGCAGGCGGCGGGACTGACGCTCGCTACATCCATTGCGTTCTTTGTCTACTTCGTGATCCTCTTTATGCTGTTCCGGAGAAAGCATGGCTCGTTCGGCGGGCTTGCGCTCATAAAGAACACTGTCAAGTGCGTGGTTGCTGCCGGGTGCATGGTTCCGGTGTTCCTGCTGTGCGAGTTGCTGCGGGGGCGGCTGCCGCTGCTCATTTTCTTCGTGGTAGCTGTGGCGCTGTCACTGTGCGTATATGCTGCTCTGCTTTGGGTGCTGAGGGTGGACTTGTTCCTGGAGGCGCTGAAGCGGGCGCGGGGGTTCTTGCGGGGGAGACACTGGGAGCAAGTATAATTTGTCCTGTTAGATATAAAATAGGTGTTATTCCGGATGGAGAGATGGAAGCTGCGTTCCGAGCGTGAGTCATATGTTTTTACCAATCGATAAACGATTAGCACAGGAGTGATCGAGAGTGTTCTACGAACCTGAGAAAAATAACCACGGGTTGGCGCGCCCGCCGTTTAAGTCATGCGTCGTTCCGCGGGCTATCGGCTGGCTCTCCACGCTCAGCGCGGATGGAGTCGCCAACCTCGCCCCGTACAGCCAGTTCACAAATTTGACGTTTGATCCGCCGTATGTGGCGGTTTCGTTGAATCAGGGGCATTTGCAGAACCGCAAGGATACGACCAACAACATCGAGCAGACCGGCGAGTTCGTATATAACATGGTGACATATGATCTGCGCGAGGCTATGAACATCACTGCCGCGGAGTTTCCACCAGAAGTCGATGAGTTCGAGGCTGCGGGGCTGGAGAAAGCGCCGTGTGTTCTTGTTAAGCCGTGGAGAGTTGCGGCGTCTCCGGTTCAGTTTGAATGCATATATGTACAGACGCTCCGGTTGCCGGGGAATGGCCGCGTCGGGACAGCAGATATTATCATAGGCAAGGTCATCGGCGTACACATCAAAGATGAGTTCATCGGTGCGGACGGGAAGCTTGACATAGTTGCGATACGGCCTCTTGCGCGGATGGGTTACAGCGACTATACGACTGTCGAGCATGTGTTTAAAATTGATCCGTCCGAGGCAGCGGGTGTTCGTGAGGATCTCGCGCTGGGGCTCGAAGGCGATGCGGGTAAGATGCCGTCTGTAAGGTAGAATGCTGATAAGGGAAAACGCAAGCAGCCATAAACCTGTGCGCCGGCTTGCTCGAGGAGCTGTACAGAAGGATATAAGCAGTTCTGGTAAAACACAATAATTCATTGGACAAGTCTTGTGCGATTGTGATATCATGACGATGTCAGGAAGAGGGCGCTCATCGATGGACGCTATATTATTTTCCGAACCATTAACAAAAGGACGAATTGCATACGAACGAATAGCCAGGTTGCAGCAGGAGATTATCGACCTGCAAGACCGATCATGTTTCTTGACAGTTGATCTTGGCAAGTTTCGGACGGGGTTACGATTTATTTTTTTGTTATCATGCCTTTATTATTTTGCTCAGGAGCATGAAAGAGACCTGCGTCTGGCGGTTGATAGAAAAACCTTCAACTCTATGAAGCAGATAAGCGTTCCGGGAATATCAACAGATGGTATGGAGACACATGCAAAAAGAACTGGGTTTCGGTTATTGCGCGAACCCGCAGATGTCATTGAACTGGTGAAGAGTATACTGGTGAAGTTTCCGGTTAAAATCAGTGATTCGCTTGGTGAGGCGCTCCAGATAAATATCGGTGAAGTATTCAACAATGCGAATGACCATGCGGGAGGTTCCAGTATCATTGGAGGATGGTACACAAAACCCAGCGGAATGTTTTGCTTATCATGCTATGACACGGGAATTGGTATTCCTGAGAGTGTAAATCGATATAGGGAGAGCAAGAAAATTCAAAGAGTTCCAGATAATCGTGCGCTGGAATGGGCAATGAAGAAGGGAAACACAACGTCACCGAGACGTGGCGCTGGCCTTGGCCTTGATTTGCTGAAGAGCTTTTGTAAGGTAAATGGCGGCGCGATCCACATATGCTCTGGTAACTCAATGTATACACTATATAAAGGTGAAGAGGACTTTCTACCACTTGATAATCAATTTCATGGGACTTTTTTTGAAATGAGTATTGTACCGGATGGAGACAACTATTTTTTGTTGGAGGAATCGAAATGACGATACGGGTGAAAGATTACCTGGATACAGCGTTCTCTTCTGATGACGTAAAGAGAATCACCCCGGTAATTGATCAGGCAATAGCAGGCGGCGGGAGCATGGTTTTGGACTTCTCCGGGATTACTTTCTTCACAACGTTATTCTTCAGTTCTGCTGTTACAAGATTTGTCTTTGATGTCGGTCCTGATGAGTTTGACCGTATGTTTCATATTACAGGTCTGACAGAGGTCGGACAAGCTGCATATAATCACTCGCTTGCGTTCGCTCGCGAAGATTCCCAGTTGACGCCTGAGCAAAGGGAAGCGCGCCTTGCAGCACAAATAAATGAGTATAGGGAGGATTGATATGCATGATAAAGAGGATGGCGGATATTCCGAACAATTGTGAGATCTTCGTTGACTCCAGCGTATTAGTCTATGTTCATGGGGAACATATATCGTCCGAACTGGTAGAAAAGTATGACAAGCAAAATTACTATATGCGCACAGTTGGAACATTGCTCAACAATAATAGAAAACTGGTCACAAGCTGGCTTAACGTAATGGAAGTACTAAGTGTTCACGAGGAGCATATGCGTCGCGATTACGCATCGATACATGGCTTGGAAGCAGAACTTAGTCTCAAACGTTACAGAAGGATGTCAGATCAAAGAATACGCGTGCAGGCAGAACTCGAGCGCATATTAAGGGAAATAACTACGTATTATACAGTGGTGCCGGTCACAACAGATGAGACTGTTGTAGACCGGTTTGTTAGTGCTTATGCAGGGCATTTATACGACCCAAACGATTTCACAGTCGTTGAGGCGATGCTCAACCACGTGATATCAGCGGTCATTACCGATGACACGGACTTCCATGACGATGTGAGAATAACAGTTTATGCTGACTGACTCTGAGCCTCGCGTGTTATTGTCAAACACGAAGAGATGGAAGTTCATACCCGAGCATGAGCCTTGTGTTTTAATCAAACGCAAAACGATTAGCACAGGAGTGATCGAAAGTGTTCTACGAACCTGAGAAAAATAACCACGGGCTGGCGCGCCCGCCGGTTAAGTCATGCATCGTTCCGCGGGCAATCGGCTGGCTCTCCACGCTCAGCATATATGGAGTAGCTAACCTCACCCTGTACAGCGGATATTATCAAAGGCAAAGTCATCGACGTACACATCAAAGATGAGTTCATCGGTGCGGACGGGAAGCTTGATAATGATTACAGCCGGTTCAATGCAATGAGTATAAAAGACATCACGGCATATCAGTTGCAAGAACATGATGCAGTTTTTCCGAGAGTCATTATCCGTACTGATGATCTTAAGGCAATTTCCAACTTGTCAACCCGTAATAAGATGATCATAGACAAGTATTTTCTTATTGATGACGATAATAAGATTTTCTACGATTATCTATCATATCTTAGGCATGAGTCACCACTTGCTGGGTTTTATCCCGGAATAGTAATGAGTGCATTATGCCACGCAATAGCTCTGAACTTCTTAAACTCTAGCATTACAGAAAACCGTGTTCGTGATAAATATATGTGGTTGATGAAGTACATTTTCATATGGCAACTCAGAAATCCAGAAGCTTTTGTAGATCAACGGCAATATCATTTTTCTTTCAGATGTCTCGAGAACGAGGAGGGCATCAGTGATTATCAGAGCTGCATGCCTCTATTTTTGATGAAGATGCTTATTCGAAATGGTTCATCTATACTACTAACGCAGGATGAAGAATTTCCGGATACAAACGAGAGCAACATCCAAAATCTCATTGATTCGATAAAGGCGGCATTCACCAGCGAGAGTGTTGTACTTACACCTATTCGAGATGACAGCTTTTTTAATGACTTTGGCTTGAGGTTCTATAGTGATCCGTATGAAAAACGTACGATAATTGAAATAGCGAACTATGTAAGCTACATTACAGACGAAACCGAGATTATCGCAAACAGCACGTATAAGTGGGTAGACATTGCCAGTTTACCGGAGGGTAAACGGCGAATTTGCTCAGTGTTTTCCGGAGAGCAATCTGACCTCAGTTATGTTTTTAAATAACCCAACCAACAAAGGAGCGGTGATAATCATGCCAAGAATACCCGGTGACAGAAGAGAGCGCCCGGAGGCGCTGAACGTTAAGCAAATCAAGGATATGGTAAAAAGACCGCTGAACAACCCGTATGCGGGAGCGCCCATGAACCGGCCTGATCTGCAGGATTTCTTTGCGGGCAAAGAGTTTTCAATCATGCTGGACGGAATACAGGAGATCAAGTATAAGGTGCTGGACGCCAACACTCTGAGCTGGTATAAGGTTGGGTTCGGCGTCGGCTGGGAAGACGAATATTACGAGTGCTACGAGTCTTCATCGAAGGGACTGTACTTTCTTTTCCATTTGCTGAAGAACGACAACTCGGCAGGAAAGATCAGGATCTTCGCAATCGATACGCACAGTTCGCTGGTTACGCTGATTTCCGGTTCCATCGGCCTACTCGATTATACGCCGCGTGACACGGACGCCGCACCGTATTTCGGGTACATAGATTGGCATGATGGTTCGGAGCCTCCCAAAGAACGTCACAATTACACTTTGGAGCTCATCCAGAAGAACATCCTCTGGAGGGTGAACAACTATAATCAAATCCACTACTACTCAAACCGGCATCACTTCTCCTGTCAGGAGTTCGGTAAGATGAACGGATTTGTATCGTCGGAACGCGCACGTCACATAAAGCTCAGGGAGAACGTGTATCTGTTCTACTGGCGGGAGATGCAGGGCTCCGGCATACTAAGCTGTGATATCATGGATCTGAATGTGTTCTACGGAGTCGGCGTCCGCTTTGGAGTGACAGACTATGTGTTCGTGTGCAGCGGCTTCACCCGGGAGGAAGGCCGCTTTGTTACCGATGAAGAGCTTGTTGAATTTGAATGTGTATTTGATGAGACGCAGGATCAGAGAGTCGCGCTGAAAAAAGTGTTCGGCGTGGACCTTGACGATTACATAGTTCCGCCGATGGAATTCTGACATACTGCACAGCTGATTGAACGTAAATCTAAGCCCCGGAAAGCCCAGTTTCAAACGAACAGCACACGATATGATCCTGATTTTACCGCCGGGAAGTGGAAAGTCCGCCGCTGAACGCCCGGCATATGACGGCGATTACTGCCAACCCCCGGCAGCCAAACAATATGAGAAGGAGTGAACGCTTCATGCCCAGATATCCGCTTGACAGAAGGGAACGGGATATCCCCGGCGCATCCCGCGACGTGCTTGATTCTATGAGGAATCCATATAACGATACATACAAACACGGTTTATTTATGTCACACCCGCCCTATAGCGGCGCCTTTGCCGGTAAAGAGGGCCGCTTTGTGTTCGGCGACAGGGAGATCAGATATAAGTTCAAAGATGCGCATTCGCTGAGTTGGTTTCTTCCCGGAGCGGGAGGCGGCTGGCAGGATGAGTATTACGAGTGCTTTGAATCGTCGTCAAAGAATCTGTTTTTCCTGTTCCATGAGAGATCGGACGCGATACCTCCGGCAAGCCGATCGTTTGCCATTGACCTTGACAACAACAAGGTGACAATGCTGTACTGCACTATCGGAAACGAAGACTACACCAACCAGGACACGGATATCATGCCGTATTTTGGTTATGCCGACTGGTACGATGGCGCTGAACCGCCGCAGGAGCTGCATCATTTCACAAACGAGCTTACTCGGAAAGCCGTGCTCTGGAGGATAAACACCTGGATTCTTATTCATTATTATACAAGTAAGCAATATTTCGCGAATCAGGTAATGATAGGGCAGGACGGCTTGTTTGCGACAGAGCCCGCAAGGCATGTCAAGCTCCGCGATAAAGTGACGCTTTTCTACTGGAGAGAAATGAGCGCCACCGGAGGTATGGGAGCGGATATCATGGACTTCAACACCATGACCGCTGTCGGGATATGGTACGGCGGGGGAGTCGGGTTCAAGCAGGCCAACGCCTTCCAGCGCGAGGACGGCAAGTTCCTCTCTGTCGATGATTTGATACGATTTGAGCAAATCGCCTCGGAAAGAGGCGAAAGAGCGGCTATGGAAGCAATGGGAGTGGATCTCAGCGAGCGGTCGATAGACATTCTGAGTGTGTGATAGCGTTGAGATGATGCTATGGTTAAGAGGACACTGGCGGCAAGATGCTCCACGATTTACACATCTTTCGTTTGCTTGATAAGCGGGTTTATCTACAGTTTACTGGTAAATATTACCACGCAGTACACGTTCACTATCTGACAGGAGGCGCACAGTTATGTTGAAGTACCCGCATCTCTTCTCGCCGATAAAGATCGGTGACGTAGTATTCAGGAACAGAATATTCGGATCGCCGACAGGCCACATGGATTTTCACGCAGATTGCTCCCCTACAGACGATTGCATCGCATACTATGAGCGGAAGGCAATGGGCGGCGCGGCCACAGTTTGCGTCGGGGAATGCCACATTAATCCGGTCGTCAGCCGCATGGGCAGTATGAGCATTGACATCACAGATGACGCCATTATGCGAGCTATGTTCAAGCTTGCGGACAGGATAACCCGTCTCGGCGCGGTTGCGTCAATGGAGCTTCAGCACGCCGGGCGGTATGCAAACGCCCGCCTCGGGCCGTCGGCAGGATATATCGACGACAATCCATCAGATCCATGCACTGCAATGACGGAGGAGCAAATACTCGAGACGATCCAAATGTATGCCAAAGCCGCTGAACGTGCCAAATACTACGGTTTTGGAATGGTCACGATACACGGCGGGCATGGCTGGCTGCCTCAGCAGTTTTTCAGCACAGCGACAAACACGCGGACTGACAAGTGGGGCGGTACCGCAGAAAACCGTGGCAGGTTCGCAGCAGCTGTCTGCGATGCGATACACGACGCATGCGGCAGCGGCTACCCGGTGGAGTTTCGCATTTCGTCAACTGAGTTCGAAGACGGATACGGCATTGAAGAGGGAATCGAATATGCGAAGTGCCTTGACGGGCACGCGGATATAATCCACTGCTCCGTCGGCATACACGGTACTACGAAAAGCGAAAACTCTCTGCGGTGGGCGCCTTCCATGTTTGAACCTGACGGGACATTTGTTCAATATGCATCAGCGATAAAAAAGCACATTAAGAAGTCACTTGTCGCGGCTGTTGGCGCGCTGAGCGACCCGGTGCTTATGGAAGACGTTATCGCCTCCGGGAAAGCTGATATTGTGAACGTTGCGCGCGGGCTTGTCTGCGATCCTGACCTGCCGAACAAGGCCAGAGCCGGCAAGGACAGCGAGATCGTAAAATGCATTCGCTGTTACGGATGCAATGACGCTATGTTCCCGACACTGCGGCTTCTGTGCATATTGAATCCCGAGACCGGAAGGGAGAACGAGTTTGCGAGATATGCGCCTCCGCCCGTGAAACAGCGTGTGCACTCCTGCTCATAGAATGAGCGGGCGTCCGGGTCGGAAACGCTTGTTATTTCGTTATAATGCGACCATGAAATTTTTCCAGATAGCATCTGGAATTTTGGGTAGGCGATATACAAGTCGCGCATATGATAAAGATTGCTCTTGGAATATCCTCTGCCGAGTGCGAGCGTCATTCGTTTGGAAAACTCGGCAAGAACCCGCTTGCCGTACTGCGCTTTCAGCTCGCCGTTCTGCTCGTTTTCCACAATGGACTTGCCGACCTGCCAATATGTGTCGAGCATAACGCCGTTCACATCGCCGGCTATTCGCTGCCGTGCTTTCGTCATGATTTCCTTGATTTCATCAATCCATATATCCATTGCGGTATATTCCATATACGACACCCCATTTTTCATGTTTTCGTGACTTTGAATTTTCCAGACGCGTCTGGAAAATTCGTTTTATATCTTCGCGAGCAAGTCCATCGTGACCGATTTGCCCCCGTCTACCGGGACTTCCACACCCTGAAACTTCTCGTAGTTCACCTTTACGCCGTCGTCAAGGTCGAGGTCAATCTGCTGGTGGGCGATGTGCGATACTACTTGGTCGTAGACACGGCACTCGTTAATCTTTGTCAGCAGAACGTCAACCTCTTTTCGATAAGCAGCTTTTTCGCGAGTGTTGTCGGTTGCGTCGGACAGCATTTCGAGCCGTTTGATTTCCGATTCGTATTTGCGTTGGAGCGGGTGCAGATAGTCTGTCCGCGCCCGTGCGACGGTATATTTATCGTAGCGGTGCAGATAGAACAAAGCCTTGCAAATACCTTGTCTGCTTCATTAAGCATCTTGCTAAGTTCGTCGTCTGGGATTGGTTTCTGAATCAGCAGATTGTCGCCGCTTCGTTTTGCCAAGGAGCATAAATTCTAAGAATATCCGGCGCGTCAGATAAAACAGCGTTCCGTATTGGCATTATTCACTTTCCTCCGTGATTATTCTTTTAAGGTAGAATTTCTTTTCAAAAGCACCGTTTTTGGTATTCTTGTTAATGCGATGACTTTCAATGTCATCATCTGAGTATCCTTTAGCCTTTGCTATTCCATAATTATTTTTCGCACATCATCGAAAAATAATACGCTTATTTTTGGATTCGCCAACTCATTGTATTCCATCGCATTGCTCCTTTGAATTGTGTCCGCGGTGCGGACACAATCTATCATGCTACCTACTCTCGCTTGTTTCAAAGTCCTAATCGTCTGGAAACACTATCATTTCTGCTCTCCACATTATTACACAGGCAAGGTCGAATTACAATGAAATGACGGCTTCTCATCTGGTACTAATTAAAACAAGCCCGCGAAATGCCTGCAATCATTAGCTTTCGCGGGCTTATAAAACTTTATTTGACAGACAGGGATAACACGCAGAAAATAGTAAAAGAGGTAATGAGAATCGCGCTTGAGAAGGAGAAGCAAAATGGATGAAAAATACAGATGCTTCGGCAATACCCCCTTATATGCGGATTACCACGATAAGGAATGGGGACGTCCCGTACACGACGACCTTAAGCTGTTTGAGATGCTGATTCTGGAGGGCGCGCAGGCGGGGCTTTCCTGGGAAACCGTGCTAAAGAAAAGGGAGGCGTACCGGGAAGCCTTTGACGGCTTTGACCTTCATCAGGTCGCTCTGTATGACGACGCAAAAAGAAACGAACTCCTGACGAACCCCGGAATCATCAGGAATCGCTTGAAAATAAACGCCGCCATAATCAACGCGAAGCTGTTTCTCGACGTCATCGAAAAACACGGGAGTTTTGACAAATTCATATGGGCTTATGTCGATCATACGCCTGTCGTCGGCCATTGGGAGAGATTCGAGGATATACCGCTGACCACGCCAATATCAGACAGAGT
>Ga0082212_10004947_pt1 | contig 18368 bp, 12 predicted proteins | sample TergutNt197P3_FD_71548 | JGI IMG/M metagenome (GOLD analysis project Ga0082212, IMG submission 71548) | Neocapritermes taracua P3 segment gut microbial communities from Petit-Saut dam, French Guiana - Nt197 P3 | ecosystem: Host-associated > Arthropoda: Insects > Digestive system > Gut ...
ACCTTAATTGAGTGAGTTCAGTTAAAGCCGCATGACGCAAAGCGGAAAGACTGGGCAAATCTTCAATTTCATCGTACGTAATGCCCTGCTCCAGTGATAATTCCGCAAGATGCCCGCGCTCCGATGCGCTTAACCTTTCACTGTTAATTCCCGCCCTGAAAGCGGCAAATTTATGCGCGGGTTCCCTTTCCCCAATCACATCAATAAGGAATTGCGCGTAATTTCCGGGAATCAATTCCATCGCTCCGGCCGCTTCGGAGACAATCACTTCGGGATAACCGGAACACAGCACGCTGAACAAAGCGGGATACGAAGAGCTGTCTCCCATGTCCATAATGACAGCTATACAAACCGAGATCACCGTATAATTGACGCTCGCGCCGTAACTGTATTTTTCATTCTGTTCCAAAAGATAGTGATTAATCTTCTCTGTTACGGAACGGCTGCCATTTCCCAATTTTCCGATAGCCATAAGAAGATCCGCCCCGGCGGCTTTATTCTGGTATTCAATAAACAAAGGCCACAGGGTATCAAGGCTTTCACGGTAACCTGTATTTCCCAAACCCCTGGCGGCAAATATAATAAGCCTGATCATGTCAGGGTTATCTTTCAATATTTCATTTTCATACAGGGCAAACAACAGGGCGTATTCATAAAACTGTGCGATAATGCCGTGAGCTTTCTCATCGGAAGCGGCATCTTTTAAAATCTCAATCTTTTCCGGAAGATCCGCCCAGAAAAAACTCTGCTGATACTCATGCAGAATCTCCGCATCAGACGGATGCGCCGAATCGCAGAAAACAGCGGCGGAAAACAGAAAAACAAGTAAAACAAAAACCTTTACCCGTTTATTCACTTGACATCTCCTGAAATCTCAGCGAAGGATCGACAGCCTGCATTGGGGCGGCTTCGGCCTCTTCTTCCAGCACACGGAACGGCAGTTCATCTTCATCGTCTTCGGGCAGCATACCGAAAATTTCGCCGAGGATATGATTTCTCATCACCAGGGGAAGCGGGTCCGCCTGAACGTGCAGAAGGGAACGGTTGGTTTCCGACCGGTACTCCACCGAACGGACGGTGCCGAGCATACAAATGGGAGCGTTGTCCACCACAAACTGCACTTTGAGCCGCATTCCCGATTCGGCCTGCCCTCCGACTCTGACGGCGCATCCCGTATCGGAAATATCTTCAAGAAAACATTTAAGCCCCGGCACCTTCTCAATTCTGCCCGGCATATCAGAGCTGTCAGCAAGGTAAAGAAACGCCGCCTTGTTCGTTTTTATCCTTAACGACTTCCGCTTTTGGGTTCTGAAAAGCGAATCGCAATGTTCAACCTTCAGGGATGAAATTCCCTTTGAAAAAACCTCGTCGATAACATCGGTATCAAAAACATAACCGGCATCATCGTCCCGCCAGAAATAAATCGATATTTTTAAGCCGTGCCATTGCAGGGCCGTGGTTATTTTATTGTTCACCGGACGTGAAATGGTAAGATAATGACCGATATTCTTTACTACCTCGGATCGGTAGACCCCGATGCCCGGAACCAAAATCCGCACGGGCTGGCCTTCGTCCATCTGGCGCGAGCTTGAGATACCCGATTTGATTTCGGGCTTTTCCATTTCGACTCTTTTAAGGTAGTCGTAGAGCTTTGAAAGGAAATCCTGAGAACCCTGCTCCTCGCCTTCCCCGGACATTCTGATACCCTGAACCATCGATCGTATACAGATTTCAAGGTTCTTCTGAGACCGGAAAATGGAAGTCGGATTGTCAATATCGCACCTGATGGCAAGCCGCCTGAGAAGTTCTACTTCTTTAATCGTAAAGCCCGCTTCTTTTCCCTGGGCAAAAAACTGAATCCAGTTCCCGGATCGTTCTTTTTTGGCATGGAAAATAAAGAGACCTGCCAGTATCAGTAAAAGCGTAATAGCGATAAACGCTGCCAAAAAAATACCTCATTATATATTATAATGCAAATATGATGTTCAGAAAAGCGCAGGAGAAATAATTATGGGGATATATGCCGAAGCTCTCATCCTGTATGCCGTCCTGTTTTTACCCGGTTCAATAATCGGCCTGACAGGCTCTGTTGATTTACCTGCCTCAGCGGATTTTATCAGGGTGTTCATGTTCTATATCCCGTCAACCGCCCTGATCTGGCACCTGCTTTTCAGGGGGAAACAGGCAAGGGATTGGGGGATAAAACCCGGTAAAAAAGACCTGTTTTCCGGCCTGATTGCGTTCCCCTGTCTGTTAATTATCGGCTTTATCATTGTATATGCCTCCTCATTTTTCGGCGCCGCAGACGGCCGATTTAAGCTGCATACCCCTTCCACAGCCAGGGAGTGGGCAATCATCTGTTTCTCCTGCATCTGCACCGGTTACCTTGAGGAAAGTTTTTTCCGTTTTTACCTCCTTAGCCGCTTTAACGGCGGCGGTATTCTGCTGTCAAAACGGGAAAAACTCAAACTGAGCGCTCCTGCGGTAACAGCGGTTTCCGCTGCATTGTTCTCAATCTGCCACATTTACGAAGGCCCATGGGGCATGGCAAACGCGGCTCTTTCCGGGGTTCTGCTCTCCCTGGTTTTCCTGCGTTACCGATCCCTCCACGGCATTGCCCTTGCCCACGGCCTGTACAACATCGCAGCATACGCCGCAGCAGCAATAACATCCTCATAACCATATACGGCGCACAGATGGAAATTGCATTAGTCTAGCGGGTTAAATTTAAAAAAAAAGGAATTTAAAACTGCAAGCCGAGGCCGAGCCAGGGTTTGAGGGCGCCTGTGGGGATATCGGTGAACCGGTGGGTGTAGTCAATGCCGATCTCCGTGCAGAAGTGTTTTTTTACCGGCAGATAGAAAGAAACGCCCATGGTTGTGTTGAACGAGTCCCGCATTGAGTCCGGCTTTTCCTCGCCCATTGACATTGATATGCCTGCGCCAAGACGGAATCTGAGAGCCGCCGCCTGCCCGGATAATTTTTTTTCTGCTACCAGGTTGAGCCCAAATGCCGCCGTCTGCTGACTCTTACTGTCGAAACCAAAGGCGTGCCAGGAGCAGGTTAATTCCAGCCCGGCGTTAAGCGGATTGAAAGTTGTAGAGAGTATACCAAAACGGAATGCAGCGCCGGTGAGAGCCGCGTCCATAGACTCCTGACCCAAGCCGAAAGGTTCTCCGTAAACAGGGAACAAGGGCATCCATGCCGCAAGCAAATACTCGCTATGCAGCCGCTGATGCTTGACAGGCTCAGGTTCAGGTTCGATCTCGGGTTCAGGCTCAGGGTATGCGATAACGATTCCTTTCCGGCTGGCTGTAAGCCCTCCGGGATTTTCGACAAGAATATCATATACCCCTTCAGGCAATGCGCTTTTGTAATAGATAAGCCGCGCCCCGCTGCTGCCGGCAAAGACGATTACATTGATGGGAACGATTTTTTCACCATCAGAGCGCAGAAGGCAAATCTCGGCATTGGTATCAATATTTCTGCCGGAGACGGCAAGTTCGCATAACGCATTGTCCTCTCTGGAAATGAACTCCGGCTCTTCTGCATCCAGTTCGGGCTGAAGGGCGGAACGAACCTCGATGTCCACCCACTCCGATCCAACACCGGGTCGGTTCAGGTAATCGTAGGGAATCACCCGGAAGCGGTACATTCCCGGCGCCAGCTCAACTTCCAAAAAGGAGTCATTGGTAAACTCCCGCCTTACCGGCCGGTATCCTTCACCTTCTTCCCTTTCAATTACCACTTCATAACGCAGGGTATAGCCGTCCCCCTTCCAGGCAAGCCGCTGAGAAAAACGGGGCTCTGCGCCGTCCATGTGCAGAAAGTAGCCGGGGAAAATCTGCGCTTCAAGAACAGAAGATAAAAAAAAGATGAGTGAGACAAAGAGTACATTTTTAACTGCCATAGAGTATTCCCGTCTCATCAACCTCTACCGGACCGGGAAGGGGTATGTCAATGATAAATGTATTCTCCCCCGGCCTGCCCCGCCGCTCAATCGAACCGTTAGGGCTTCTGCTTACCGCTTCTACCTGCCAGATAAAAGCACCGCGATCCAATATGGTGAGATCGTCCAGTGTCAAACTGGTGCGGTTCTCCGGCGCCCTGCGGATAATCTGCCGCCGCCCGGAAGAGGTTTGCTGATAAAGGGTGAAAATATACGCATTGGCGCCGGGCACAGCCGACCATCTGAAAGTGATGCTCTGTTCGGATTGCAGCAGCTCGATTCCGATACGGTACCCTGTTGCAGGCGCACGGCCTCCGGGAGCCGGCAACGGAGGCGGGGGCGGAGGAGGAAGCGGCGGTTCTTCTGCGGCGGCTGCCGGTTCCGGTTCCGACTGCGGTAATTCCAGCACCAGATCGTCTGTCTCTCCCGGTTCGATACTGAAGGAAGCTGCAGCCGAATAAACAACGCCACCGCCGAAGGCGGCAGAAAAGACAGGCCGCACGCGCCAGTACCATGTTCCCGGCCCAAGGCTTGAGCTAAAAAATGAGTTAGCTGCCAAGTCCCGGTTAATCTGCAAGTTGACGAAATCCGTTTTATCACAGACTTCCAATATATAAGACGAAGCGCCCTCTGTTTCCGACCACTGGAAACGCAGTTCGGGAAGATCGCTCTGGTAGCGGAACACGCTGTTCATCGACGGGCTTAACAACTCGATACCCGAACCGTCCGTTATGGTGAAACGCCCCGAAGAGAGAACATCACCGCCGAAAGACAGCCGCCAGTACCAGAGGCCGGCGTCAAGGGCGGTCTGCGCCGAAGACGTTAGGTTATCGATTGCCCTGAAAACCCGGGTAAAGTTACGGTCTTCGGCAATTTCAAGACGCAGGGCGCCGTCTGCCCCAAGGTTTATCCGCGTCCAGGCAAAGTTGACGGGAAGGGGATCGCTCCCGCTCTTGAGATAGCGCGCAGTAAGCCGGGGATACAGCATCACTGCTGCGGGCTCTTTCTTTTCCGCGCCTTCGGCATCCAGGGCGAGCATCCCACCCGAAACAATTTCGCGGCTCTCTCCGTCGACGGTGAACAGAACCGTTCCTTCACTCACCTGCAAGACAATGCCGTCTTTTCCGGCAGCGGCATTAAGCGCTGTTCCCGGCCCGGCTTGCACCTGGCGGCCCATAAGATCGAGCATGAAGCTGCCGCCCCCGGCGCTCAGGCTGAGGCTTCCCTCGGTCAGTTCAATGCGGAAGGGGCCTTCTCCGTCAGGAGAGCGCTGTATGCGTATCAGTGTGTTTTCGTTTAAATCGAGGCTTGCGTTTTCAAGGTGGAGCGTCGCCGCGGAAAGATCCGCTACCCGGATAAGGTCGCCCGAATACACCGGCGATTCAAGTGCGAGCCGATCCCAGAGCACGCGATCCTCAAGGCGGCGCTGAACAACGTTTCTCTTAACATCAACAGTCCCGACCGGCTCATTCTGTGAACTGATGGTTTGCTGTAAATCGAGTCTGAACCTGTTAATGCTCCACGCCGCAATGGAAAGGAAGACGGCGATTATCAGATAGTCAAGCAATCGAAAACTGCCGGAACCGGTATGCGTTGCGCCCTTCATTTTTTTTGTCAGCCTTCTTCACCTATCTTGTATTTTTTCTCATCCGCATCAACATCAACCTGTGATACATCGATATCTTCGATGTTCAAAAGTTTGCGTACATCGGCGAGGGTTTTCGGCCCCCGGTTAACTTTCGCAAAATTAACAACGGCGAATATCCGCACGGGCTTTTCCTTTCCCTTTACTGTTACCGACGGCATTTCCTCGGTAACGAATTTTTTCTTAACCAGTTTCCAGGTATCTTCGGTAATAAGGATATCCGTACCCAGCGGTTTATTCAGGGCTTCGGTTCTGGATGCAAGGTTTACCGGATCTCCGATGACCGTGTATTCCATGCGAAGATCAGAGCCGATCTGCCCTGCGGTAACAATTCCCGTATTGATGCCGCACCCGATACGGATGGGCGGATTGCCCGGGTCATCGGCCGTGCGATCCTTGTTCATAAAGTACAGCGCCCGGCGCATCATGAGCGCGGCCGCAATACAGTTGAACGCGTCTTTCTTCGGACTGCCCGCGGTAAACGCAGTGCCCCAATGGGCCATTACCGCATCTCCGATGAATTTGTCTACCACGCCGCCGGTTTTTTCAACGCACTCAACCATGTGGGTAAAGTAATTGTTCAGCCAGTGGACAATACGGTCGGAGGCTTCATCACCGAAGGTCTTGGTAAAGTTTTCGGATTTCGCCGTAAACTCCCGGATATCCGAAAAAAAGACAGTCGCGTGCTTGGGCAGTCCGCCTGGTTTGATCTCTCCCCGCATGGCCTTTACCGCGATGTCGCGGTTGGTGAACCTGCCGAAGATTCCCAGCGCCGAACTCATCCTCTGAAAACTGGAAGTAAGAAGGCCGATTTCATCACTGCCCCCGGGCTGCATCTGCACATCAAAAGTGCCGCCCTCGATCGTATGCGCCGCAGAGGCAAGCGCCTTTAAGGGAACGGAGATTGATTTTGAGAAGAACCAGATAAAGATGATGGAAATGCTTAACACTGCGGCTGTCAGGTACAAGTTACGCCTGGTGGTTGCGTCAATTCCTTCAAAGACCTTGTCGTACTCAATACTGGTGATCACCGCAGAGCCGGCAACATTCAGCTTGGTATACGCCATGAACAGACGGATTTTTCCGTCATCAATAGTTGTATATTTTTCTACCGCATCTGTCTCAATTTTTAAAAGTCTATAAACAGCTTTAACACTGTTTCTGATAAGCACCTGTAAGTTCCGTTGTATACCTGCCCATTTTGCGCGGAAAGATCCCTGATTCGCCGCTGCCCGCACAAATTCGGCATCAACTTCGATTAGCTGCTGTTTGTTCCGCTCGGAACTTCCGCTGATGGATTTGATAAAATCCTGATCCGACATATTCGCTCCGGTTCGCACCAGATCAAAATCAGCATGAACCAGAATATCGTTTTGATCGTTTATAAGAAATGATTGATTTGTCCCGAAAGCAAAGTTATCGTTAAGGCCGGCGGGAGTAAACAAAACCCCGCCGCCCCCGTTCCGCCAGGGAAAAAAGAACGCCAGCATGGGCGCGGCAAAATGAGGCGCGGCATTCAGGAGTACGGTCTCTCCCGCAGCAGCCCGCTTCAGGGCCGAGCGGTGAATGAGCCGGTACGATTCCGCCAGAGATGCGTCAATTTCCTGCGAACCAAAAAAGCGGGCGTTGTGCAAACTCTCGTCTGTTTCGGTAAAGGCCGTGAAAAAGACGGCGGCGATCTGCGGATTCTCCTCAAAGAAAGAATCCGCCGATTCCTGCGCAAGGGCGCTTCCCGCTCCGACAGCGGTAATGGTCTGCATCAGTATCCGCGAATTGGAACGTACATTCGCAAACGTCGATTCCGCCTCCAGCGACGAACGCCGGTTTATCTCAAGGTTATTCGCCTCCGCCGCAACCCGCAGGTCTTCGCTGACCAGCCAGGACACCAGGACGGTAATGGAGCCAAGGGACACCAGCACAATAATGGTGATAATCGTTATCAGTTTTGCTCCGATTGAGAACCGTACCGTTGTTAAGCCGGACTGTGTTTCTTGTTTTTCATCGCTCATAAATTTTACCCTCTCATGGTGACAGTCACCTTTTTTGCCGCCTCACTGAACCGTCGGATTTTGCCCAATGCCGGGGAAGCCCTGCAGTGTGGGCAGTCTGTTGACCGAAAACGTCCACTCCATAGCCGAGAACAATGCGCCCCACCAGACTACGCTATCTGCGCCTTCATAATCCGCTGCTGTAACGGCCGCGCCGTCTTTGCCGGTTGGTGAAAGATCGCTTGCGCCTCCGGTCAGCGTCATATTATCGCGGGAATAGTTATTGATCAGGGTACCGTTATTTTCCCCTGCAACACACCCAAAGGTAGTATCTGAACCTGATAAACGCAAAACAGAGGCGCTCAGGGCAACACAGTTTTGCACGGTGCCGCTTGCAGAATTAGTCCCCACCACGCCGCCAACAAAACTGCCGCCTGATACCTGACCTGTTGCGTAACAGTATTCCAGGAAGTCGGAAGCGTTACTCCCCGCCACGCCGCCGACATTTTCAGTACCTGATACATTGCCCATAGAGTAGCAGTTTCTTACCGCGCTGCTAGCGGAAAAGAGAATAGCACCCACTATGCCGCCAACCTCACCGTAGCCTGATACATTGCTGGTGGAGAAGCAATTTTCCACTGTACCGGCATTATTCCCCACTATACCGCCGACGCCATACCCGCTCCCATCAACCTGGCACAGAGTATAGCAATTTTTCACTGTGCCGCCGGTAATTTGCCCCGCTACACCGCCGGCACTACTTCCGCCGCTTACTTTTCCACTAACTGAGCAGTTTTCTATAATGCTGGCTGCGCCGTCAAGGTATCCTGCAATGCCGCCGGTGAAAGAACCGCCGTATATCTCGACAAGAAGATCCAGGTTTCTCACTGCTCCGCCGCTGTCGATATAAGCAAACATTCCCTGGAAAGAGTCAGTGACGTCAATTATAATATTGTTGATTCTATAACCGCCTCCGTTATAACTGCCGGCAAACCGGCTGCCGGCGGCATTTGTGCCAATGGGTATCCAGTCGTTATCCAGGGTGATATCGGCGGTTTGCCGGTAGTTCCCGGTGAGCGTCCAGTTGGCATACGGGCCTGTTGCATAGATGCCGGTGCCGCCTCTTCCCACTGCTTCCAGGTCTGCGCTTCGCGTAACGAGGAAGGGCATGGCCGCCGAGCCGTCGGGGGTATCGACAATAACGAGCGTTCCGTTATCAAAAACAACGATCTTGGCGGCATCGTCCGCGCGGAAATAGTCCTGGTAATCGGCGTCGGTAAGTGAATTGACAATAACGCCGTTAGCGGCCGCGGTCTGTACCCATACTTCCATGCCAAATGCAGGAGTATTCGGAGCCCCGTGCAGTACAATAGAACGGCCGGCGACGAGATACATATTGCTTGCGCTGTAATCTGATTTAGTGTTGTCCTTTATAACAGCCGTACCGCCAAGGGTGACGGCGCCGGTGCCGCCGGCAAGATTAACGCCTGCGCCGTTGTATACATTACCGGTGTTAATGACGTTGTTGGCGGTTATTCTGCCGCCGGTCATGGTAAATTCGCCGCCGTTGGCGGCATGAACGCCGCCGCCGCCGTAGGTTGAGGTATTATCGCTTATTTCGCCTCCTCTCATGGTGAAGGCAGAGCTCGCGCGGACAAACACACCGGCGCCGTTACTTTGTGAGGTATTGCCGCTTATCTCACCTCCGTACATATTCATGACGCCGCCGTTAATATATACACCGCCGCCGTCGTTTATTGTGTCATTGCCGCTTATTTTGCCGTTGTTTATATTCACCGTGCTGTCGCTCATTATGGCGCCGCCGTTGGTGGTACTGGCGTTGTTTTGCAGTACCGCGCCGTTGTTCATGGTAAACGATGAGCCGCTGCCTGTATACACCAGTGCGCCGTTTGCGTTCGTTACGGCGGCTTTATTACCGTCAATGGTGATGTTTTCCAGTATTAAATGCGCGTTACCGCTCACGGTAAATAGGCGGCCGGTTAGGCCGGCATTGCGTTTGAGCGTGAAAGACCCTCCCGCCTTGCTTCTTATGGTGAGGGTTACGTTGTCGGCTGTTGCGCGTTCCGGTATAGTTACGAGCTTGGTCAGGGTTATGTCAGACGGCACTTCGATGATCATGTGCGTTAGCGCATTCTCGTATTTCGCTACTTCGTCGTAGAAATCAAACGCATTCACCAGCTTCCCTATGTCCGTACCTGAGTCGGCTATCTTGTGGGTGCTGCTGATAGGCTGGTTTGCAGATGGAGCGGCGTCAGTGTAAAAGCTCCCCAGGTCAAACTTCGCCGCGTCCGATGATGTAAGGGTGTAGCCGGAAGCGGCCTTCAGTATCTCTTTGTCCTTCCATAAATCGATTACGCCATCCATGGAAGACGAAGTATTTCCGGTCGTCAGGTTGATGGCGGGAAGAACACCGGGGTTGTAACTGCCGTCGAGTGTAATGGAAGGGGCGGTAGAGGAGGAATCCGTACTAAAGAAAACGCTGCCGATTTTTGCCGTTTCAGATAGAGACAGAGTCAGGGCCAAGTATCCTCCGTTGACCCAGACATCGGCGGGGTGTTCGTTTATCCCCAAACCGGCGGTGTTGCCGGTAACAGAACCGCCTTTCATGGTGACTGTGCCGTTGTTCAAAAAAGCCATGCCGCCGGTCGAGGCGTAACTGCCGGAGGTAGATTTATTCCCGCTAATCGCTCCGCCGTTCATGTTAAAACCAGCATAAGAACCGGTTACAAACACCGCGCCGCAAGCATTAGACGTTTCATGTCCGGTGATCTTCGATCCATCCTCCATGGTAAAAATTCCGCCGGTCACCAGCACTAAAGATTGTGCGCTGCCGGTAATGCCTTTCAGGGTAATGTTCTCTCCTATGGCGAGACGGACGTCTTTGTCGCTAATGTTAAACAGTTGTTCGTACATTGCGCCGCTGTATTGTATAGTCCTTTCTTTATCCATACCGATTATAGTAAGGTCGAAGTTGGCGGCGTCCAGAGTCTGAGGCGCAACATTTTCGTCACTTCCCATATGCAGAGTGTAAGCACCCTCAGGGGCATTGGCCTTGACGTAAGCGATTGCCTTTTCAACATCGTTGGCCCCGCTCTGGTCGGAAACATCGATAAAATTACCTGTCCATTGTGCGTACAGGGTGGTGTCCGCAGTTACGGTGTCAAGAGCAAAATCCCATATATTGATGAGGGCTGCTTCCTTGTACCAGCCGCCGAAAGTAAAGCCGGGGGCAGTCGGCGCAGCGCCCAGGTACAGGTAATGATCGGCGGTTGGGGTTTTGGTTGGATCTGCAGGCGCGTTTGCATTTCTGCCGTCGCCTACACTCTGTGATGCAACTGTGCCGCCGCCGTTGGTGTTAAAGGTAACCGTACGCAGCTGCAGCCATTTGGCGTACAGGGTGATCTCTTCATATACCACATCTTTTTCAAAGTCCCATGCATCGGCAAAAGTAGTATCGTCCCTATACCAGCCGTCAAATGCCCAGCCGTCTCTGGTTGGGTCGGGATTCGGTTTACTTGCCTTGCCGCCTTCGCCCACGGTTTCAGAAGCAGCGGCGCTTCCTTCGTTACTCTCAAATTCAACGGTAAAGACAGTATCGCTCCATTTTGCGTACAGGGTGATGTCCTCGCTTACGGCGGTATTGGCAAAGTCCCATGCGTTGTTAAAGACGCCGTTATCCGTGTACCAGTCAACAAAACCAAAACCGGGTTTTTCCGGATTGGAAGGACGCGCAGCTTTTTCGCCGCTGCGCACGATCTGACTTTCAACCGCGCCGCCGTCATTGGTATTGAAGGTTACGGTATAGAGGGTTATCCATTTCGCGTACAGGGTGAATTCCTCAATAACCTTATCATTTGCAAAGTCCCACTGATTAGCAAAGGTGTTATTGTCCGTGTACCACCCGTCAAAGGCAAAGCCGCTTCTCTCCATCTTATCGGGTTCGCTTAGTATGCCTCCTTCACCAACGTCCCGCGCCGGGGGTTCGGGGATTCCCCCGTTGGCGGCAAAGTGTACTGTAAAAAAGTTTGCACTCCATTTCGCGTATAGGGTAATGTCCTTTGTTACCGGCGTATTAAAATCGTAAGGCGGCTCATTCAAGTTTTCGTTACCGTACCAGTTTACAAAGCCGAAGCCCTGTTTAGTTGGATTATCGGGGCAGATTGCTTTTTCACCTTTAAGAACCGTCTGCGGCTCAACACCGCTTCCATCGTTGCTTTCGAAGGTTACCCTGCGGTAGTCCTTTGACGAAGGCCCGTTCTCCGTAGTTTTCTCCGGAGGATTCAAAACATCCTCCATCCAGGCATTTTTGCAGACGGAAAAAAGGAGGAGCGTCAAAACGCCAAGGACTACGGCCTTCAACATAATCGTTTTTATCTTCATATCAACGCTCCTCGATTTTTAATCGCTCCGTTCGTCAATAATGGAACCCGGCGGACAATCCTCCCCCAACACGATAGGGATACCCGCCCCTGATGCTGGGTTCTACAAACCACATATTTCCCAAATGAAAACGCCAGCCCGCGCTTAACCCTGCGGAAATCGTGCCGATTTTGGCGGGAATGGCAACGGAATCATTATTCACAGCAAAGAAAACAGGGCCGCCGATAAACTGGACAAAGGGGCCGGAATTGCGCGAACTTTTAAGTATATACAAACGAAGCAGAAAATCGAGTTCAAAAGCGGTTAACCCTTCGGCATTGAGAAGATACGCCGCCTTGATCCCTATTGACGCTCCTCTGCCGTAACCCAGAGCCAGGCTGCCGCCGATTGTCAAACCGGTCGGGCTGTACATTGCGGTTTCCGCACCGGGACAAACCCAAAAATCCCCGGACTTCCGGTCAGCCTCCTCCTGGGCGAAAACCGCAGCCGCGGACAGGAGTATAACCAGTACAAAGAAAAGCGGATTTTTCCTTGCCGCCATAACTATATTATAACAGAATTGACTATATTTTGATATGGATGTTTGAGAGTCCAATCAACTGTTGTTTAGCGGACTGCTATCAGCCGTAGCGGCTGGTTAGCTGGAGATACGCCTGCTCTGCAAGGCCGAAGTTGGCGTTTTTGGTAAAGTCCTTGGCGTACTCCTCGTACAGCATATCTTCGTACATTTTTCCCGCAAACCCCTCATCAATCAGACCGGATTTCTGTATCGTGTTCCTCATGCTGGTTAAAAGGTTTTTGACTAAAAAGGTTTCAAGCTCAAGGCAGAGCTGGTAAAGTTTGTCGTCTTTGTCTACTTTTGGGGAGAGGGGATCGGGGGTTTGCGATGCAGCGGCTCTTTCGAGCAACTCAGCGAAGTTTGAGTTTTGAACAGCCGAAGCTGATTTCAATCGGTAATCATCCACATTCATGTAAGACGATCCAAGCCCAGTTATTTCCATTCCTAACTCCTCATTCCTAATTCCTAATTTTTATCTCCCCTATCTCTTTAACGTCGTCGCCGTTCCCAGCATATTGTCGCTGGTCTGGATGGCGCGGGAATTGAACTCATAAGCGCGTTGGGCGACGATCAGGTTGACCATCTCCTGCACCACCTGGACATTGGACATTTCCAGGAACTTGTGCTGAATACTGCCCATGCCTTCGTAGCCGGGCCTGCCGGGGATGGGGTCGCCGGATGCGGCGCTCACCTTGAACAGGTTTTCGCCTACTGCGGTAAGGCCCACCGGGTTGGCAAAGCGGTACAGCTCAATTCTGCCCACATCAACCTCGACCAGATCGCCGTCCTGCGGGACTTTCACGCTGACTCTGCCGTCCTTGGTAATATTGATGTATTCGGGCAGGAAGAGTTCCGGCATAATGATGTCGGGTATCAGCCAGTAACCGTTGCTGGTTACCATGCGGCCGTCGGAGTCAACCTTAAAGTTTCCGTTACGCGTATAGGCCATGGAGCCGTCGTACATCTGTATTTTGAAAAAACCGTCACCTGCAATCGCCATGTCGGTGGGCACTTCGGTCTGCTGCAGCGACCCCTGCGAGAAAACCCGCTGAGTATCGGCAAGTTTTACGCCGTGCCCCATTTGAATACCCACCGGAGTTACCGTGTCTTCCGTGGCAGGAGTCCCCGCCATTTTGACCGTCTGATAAATAAGGTCTTCAAAATCCGCCCTCTGCTTTTTATAACCGTGAGTATTCACGTTGGCGAGGTTATTCGAAATTGTATCGATGTTGGCCTGCTGGCCAATCATGCCCGATGCGCCGGTCCATAAACTTCTAACCATGGTTTTCTCCTACCTCACCCGAATTTCGCTATTTGATTTATCAATGTTCCCAGCGCCGATTCCTCAGCCTGGATCATTTTCTGATTTGCCTCGTAAGCGCGGTTTACTTCTATCATTTGAACCATTTCCACCACCGGATCAACGTTGGACGCTTCGATAAACCCCTGGATTACTTTGGGCCTGAAACCCTCAGGCATTACCATGGCGGGGCCGGAGGTTTCGCTTTCGCGCCAGAGGCTGGAGCCCTGCTTTTCCAGGTAACGGTCAAGGTCGAATTCCACGATTTTGAGCATATCGAGCAGAATCGGCTCTTCCCACAGATTGGTTTCTCTTCCTATTAAAAGATCCGGATCATCAGGATAAACGGCATTTATCCACACGCCGCCGTCCTTATCAACCTGAAAATTGTTGGCTTTAACCCTAATCGGCCCGTTCTCGCCCAGAACCGGGTAACCTTCTTTGGTTTCAAGGAACCCCTCCTTGCCAAGCTGAAAAGAGCCGTTTCTGGTGTAGCGTTCGCCCCAGGGGGTGGTAATCGTGAAAAAGCCCTTCCCGTCCAGGGCAAGGTCAAAGTCGCTGGCGGTCTCTTTAAGGGAACCCTGGTCAAAATTGGTGTAAAGTTCGTTCAGTTCAACGCCCATCCCCATTTTCCCCACAATGGGCGCGGCGTCCGCAGAGCCGAAGGGGTGCTGGTAAACCCCGTCGTCATCCTGCCGCCTGATGAGCAATTCGGGAAAGGCTTTAAAAGCCGCTACATCCCGCTTGTAGCCGTCCGTATCCACATTCGCCAGATTGTTCGCCACTGCGTCAAGCCGCCACTGCTGCGCCCTCATGCCGCTGGCCCCGGTATACCATCCTCTAATCAAATGAGTATCTCCCTTTGGTTGATTATCGGCATTTGAGAGAGGGGGTTTAGGGATAGAAAAGGAGGTATCCCGCTAAATTGCAGTTTATTGGTTAAAGGTCTTTTCCCAAGACTTCACACAGAGGACACAGAGGAACAAAGGACACAAAGATGAATTTTATGCTTAAAAGCGTTGTTAGTTATCTGTGCTTGTTGACAAGCCGATTAGCTGTGGAACACATATTCTTAACCTTATTTTCTCCTCTGTGTCCCCTGTGCCTTTGCGCCTCTGCGTGAGGTCTTTTTCGAGGAATCTTGGGGAAAAAACCTTTAACCAATAAACTCCTGTTTAGTGAATATAGTGCGCTCGCCCGGAGTAGACGTTGACCTTGGCTTCTGTGTTGTGCGACCATGAATTAAGAATGAGGAGAATCGAAATGAAATTAAAATTATCGTTTTTTTGTTTTTTATTTTTTTTCCTGCATAATTTGCAGGCGCAGGAACTGGTGTTTCCTCCTAAAATAAATCTTTTCCAGTATTCCCGCCCCGTTTCGCAGAGTTTATACGGGTTTCCTGAGGCCAGAATATGGGGCTGGTCGAACAACGGCAAGATTGCCTATTCCATTGAGACAGAGGTTGATGGAAGAGGCGGACAAAAAATTGATTTTGTCATTTTAGACCTGGTTACTGACAAAACGTTATATGAACTAAAAATGGACTCATTTGATCATGGAGAAGACAACGGCGTTACCGGCGAAGCCCTATACGGTTTATACAGAACTGTTATTATAAACGCCCTGAATACACATAACATTATCCGGGGAGCAGCCGCGTTTTTACCTTTTCCGCTGGTGAAAAATAATACAACCTATAACGCCCAAATTGCCAATATTGATTATAAAAGCGATGAATACGGCTTTTTTGACAGAGTTGTTTCAAAGTACAATGTAACGGTTGCCGCAAACGGCAAAACAAAAACCATAGGCATTTTTCTCCCTGTCAGAGGAGTAACCGGACGCGTATATATGTGCGGTTATTTTTTAAGTCCGTTTGAAAACAGGGTCATGGCAGCAGCCGCCGAAGAAGCATGGGGTTTTGAAGGAACAGAACTAATTTATAGATTTGCCGGCTGCCACCTGGGAGTAGGTTTCTGATAAGAAGCATTTCGCGGACAATTTCAGGCAGAGGGGCCTTCGTCATCATCTTCGTCTTCATCATCGTCAATTGGCAATAACTCAATGTCGTAATTTCTGAAGTGCTGCAGCACCAATTTCAGGTTGTTGTGCAGGTTGTCTTTGTCTACATGAATGTCGCAGGGAATATCCGCCGTATAGCAGTAACTGTACGGTATGTATATACTGTTGAGCAAATCCTTTAATTCTTCGTTTTTATCATCCTGGGAAACAATACCGGCTCTGCATAAATAATCAGTCCCCCAATGCTCGCCCTGGCTTGAAAGGTCAAGCGAAAACATGGCAATACACATATATCCCTTTTCCATGTTGCACAAAGCCCCGGGAACATACACAAACCCGCCATCGTCATCGGTCTCTTCGAGCAGCTCGCCGCCATAGGCTTCGACCATGGCTTTATGCAGACAGTTCAGTACGCCCAATGCATAAATCATATCTGTTTGATATGAATCGTGCAGCTTTTCATAATCAATAAACGGAAAAATATGCACATTAAGATAATCAAGATACCTGTCTGATTTGCTTTCTGACATAAAAAGACTCCTTGCTGTAAATATATCACAAAAAATAATATTTAACCACGAACCACACTAACAACACGAACTTTTGCTTCGACTGGTTTATTTTTAACACGAATTACACGAATAATACGAACAAAAAAAAATCGCTATTTCTCACACAGAGGCGCAAAGTACGCAGAGCTCGCAGAGATAAAAATTTAGAATTTATTCGTGCTATTCGCGGCTAAATTCTTCTTTCAAACTAAAAAAAAGACCCAGCCACGACAGCAACGCTGTCCTGAACCAGGTCTTTTTTATAAAGAAATTTTTTGTGATAGAACCAAAAAACCTTTTCAGGCTTTCTGGAAGCAGGTTACCCTGCTATTTCTTTGCGGCTTTCTTTGCCGCGGGTTTCTTTGCGGCGGGTTTCTTTGCCGCAGGTTTCTTTGCCGCGACTTTCTTCGCCGCAGGTTTCTTCGCCGCGGGTTTCTTTGCCGCGGGTTTCTTTGCCGCGACTTTCTTTGCCGCGGGCTTCTTCGCAGATGTTACTGCCATCTTCTTGTCCCCCTTTGGAGATTTTTTACTGCCTTTCACCTTGGCAGCGGCGGGTTTTCCAGTCTTCGCTGATTCCCCTCCCAATATTTTATTTCCGGAATTGTTTATAACCGCTTGTGCGCCTGCAAGACGCGCTAACGGTACCCGGAATGGTGAACATGATACATAGCTTAACCCTGCCCTGTAACAAAAGTCAATAGTTGCAGGATCTCCGCCGTGTTCTCCACAGATTCCTATTTTTAAATCCGGCTTTACCGATCGTCCTTCGCTGATCGCGAGTTCCATCAGTCCGCCTACTCCGTCTTCATCGATCGACTTGAAGGGATCAACATCAAGCACGCCTTTCTTCAGGTAGATAGGCAGGAAGGAAGCGACGTCATCGCGGCTGAAAGCGAAGGTCATCTGGGTAAGATCGTTGGTTCCAAAACTGAAAAAGTCTGCGTATTTGGCAATATGCGCCGAGCGAATCGCCGCTCTGGGCACCTCGATCATGGTGCCGATAGTAATCGGAACCTTTACGCCGGCCGCGCTCAGTACTTTTTGCAGAACTTTTTCTGCATTGGGGCGCAGAAGCCTGAGTTCCCTGGCTGTAACAACAATGGGGATCATTATCTCGGGATGTACAGGGATCTTCTGTTTTACGCACTCCACTGCCGCAAGGGCGATTGCCTCAACCTGCATATCGTAAATTTCAGGATACGTTACCGCCAAACGGCAGCCGCGATGCCCCAACATGGGGTTGCTTTCCTTAAGTTTTTCGATCTCGGCTGTCAATTTTTGTACGTCTATCTTTAAATGGTTGGCAAGTTCTTCAATTTCTTCTTTTGTGTGGGGAACAAACTCATGAAGCGGCGGATCAAGCAGCCGTATGGTTACCGGACGGCCTTCCATTGCCTTGAAAATGCCGAAGAAATCTTTTTGCTGAAGAGGAAGTATCTTTTTAAGCTGAGCCTTTCGCTCTTCTTCGGTTTCTGCCACGATCATGGCGCGGAAATGGATAAGTTTATCCTTATCAAAGAACATATGCTCGGTACGGCAGAGGCCGATGCCCTGAGCGCCGAAATCAAACGCGCGTTTCGCGTCATCCGGCTGATCGGCATTGGTCCAGACATCGAAGCCCTTGATCTTGCCGCGGACAGCCTGCTTTCGTACTTCATCGCACCATTTAAGGAAGGTGCTCATATCTTTTGAGATACCGGCGGCTACCAGGGGCAGACTTCCTTCGTATACTTCTCCTGATGAACCGTCAACAGTGATCCAGTCGCCTTCTTTGAACATCTTGCCGCCGATATCCACGACGCTGCCCTGAACCGAAACTTCTTTGGCGCCGCAAATACAGGGAGTCCCCATGCCGCGGGCTACTACCGCCGCGTGGCTGGTCATGCCGCCGGTTGAAGTGAGAATACCCTGCGAAACCACCATTCCGCCGATATCTTCGGGGCTGGTATCTTT
>Ga0082212_10004948_pt1 | contig 18368 bp, 14 predicted proteins | sample TergutNt197P3_FD_71548 | JGI IMG/M metagenome (GOLD analysis project Ga0082212, IMG submission 71548) | Neocapritermes taracua P3 segment gut microbial communities from Petit-Saut dam, French Guiana - Nt197 P3 | ecosystem: Host-associated > Arthropoda: Insects > Digestive system > Gut ...
CGGTGGCGGTTCTCTTCCACACATGCTCCCCCGGAATGGTTACCCCTTCGTCCTGCGAGGGCGCCCACACCGCCACAATATTGAAGCGGTTCCGACTCTCTTTAAAAGGTGAATATTTGAAAAACTCCTCCGCAAAAAAGGCGCACGCCTCCTCAAATTTTGTGCGTTGCGATGCAGAATATCCCTCCGGGATCAACACGATGTCCACTCTCCTTGACGGATTTCCGGTGTACATCACCTCAAAAGTCTCGTAGGAGGGAATAAACTTCTCCACAAAATAACTGTCAGGATCGATGAGGTAGTCAAATTTTTTATCAAAACCCATCCTGTCGTTGCGGGCGTAGAGTTCGATTCGTGCCGCCTTTTTGGGGTAAGGGAAGACCACGCTTTCGGGAAACGCTTTACCGGTTTGTGCAGCCTCCTCCGTAGTTTGCCACTCATTAAAGAGGGTACAGAAACCACGGGAGTAGATCTCCTTACCCGAAGCGACGTCAATGATTTTAAACATCTGGTTTCCGTAACCGTTCTTGTCTATCAAATTTACTTTGGAACCTGCATAGAATGGCTCCTCTTTGAGTTTGCTAAAGTAGTAATTTTCTGTAGTTTGATTTCCCACGTGGTAGTAATCAAACCGCATGGTTTTGTCGTAGAAAAATTCGGCATAGTCCTGCGCAATAGCCGAGATTCCAAAGAGTACAATAGTGATAAGGAAAAAAATTTTTTTCATTTAATTGATTCTAAGAAACTGTTTATAAGTCAGACATAATAGTACAAACGCCCCTCAAGAAACGGTTCACCTCCTCCATCGTATTATACGGCGCCATCCCCACCCGAATAAATGAGCCGCTGCTACGGATGCCCAATTTTTCGGCAAGAGTCTTGGCATAAAAATCGCCCTCCGCCGCAAAGACACTGTGCGTTTCGCACATACGAATGCAAAATTCTCGCGGTGTAATGCCTTCCGCTCTGAAGGCAATGGTGGGTGTTTTTGGAACTTCATCGTTTGCCTGATAGAGGGTAATCCCTTTCATCTTTCTCATTTCGTCTCGAATAACTTTTGCCAAACTATTTTCGTGCTCCCCAATGGCTTGGTAGCCGCTGATGATTTGTTCCTGTAGTGTCTCTCCCTTGCCCCAACCGGCAATGAAACGGATGGCGGCAGAAACAGATGGAATGCCCTCATGGTTTTGGGTACCCATCTCCAAACGACTCGGCACGCGATCAGAGGCGGGAACCACTTTATACACATCCAAACTCTCAAACAACTCCCTGCGGATGACAGCCATTCCCACGTGAGCGGCAAAGAATTTGTAGGCTGACGAGAAAAGCATATCTATGCCCAAATCGTCCATATCCACAAAGAGATGAGGAATGGCGTGCACCGCGTCTACTGCAACTACTGCACCCACCTTTTTGGCGAGTGTCGAAAAGGTTTTGACGTCATTCACCGTTCCAATACAGTTGGACGCCGCTCCTACCGCCACCAACTTCGTTTTTGAGGTAATAAGGCGAGGAAGCGTCTCCATGTCGAGGGTGAGCGTTTGGGTGTTCACCGGTACATACTTCACCACCACCCCTCTATCCTCCGCTGCCGTGCGCCATGAGTCGATATTGGAATGGTGGTCCATCTCCGTGAGCACAATCTCGTCTCCCGCGCTCCATTGGCGGGCTAACGCCCGGCTGACGTGAAACATCATGGTGGTAGCGTTGGGTCCAAAGGCCACCTCGCAATGGTGGGCGTTAAGGAGTGTTTTGACATCATCTCTGGCTTGGGAGATGAGCGTTTTAGTCTCCCAACTGGTGGGAAAGTTACCGTGAAGGTTGGCGGCACCAAGTGTCATGTAGTCGCTGACGGACTGAATGGCACTTTTTACAAATTGGGATCCTCCGGGTCCATCAAAATAGACCACCGGTTTGCCGTGATACTCCCTCTGCAAGGCGGGGAATTGCGCACGGACCTGTTGAATGGGGCAAGTAGGTAAATTCATATATTCTTACTATCTTAAATGCTTTACAAGAAATTCAAAAACCCTGCGTGTTACGTAGTTGTCGGCTAAACTATGGCTATAACCCGGGAGATACAACTGCTCAAAATCTTTATCTGCCTTAATGAGTGCATTCACCACTTGCAGGGTGGAGGTTGGATCCACGTTGTCGTCCAACTCACCGTTTATCAGGAGCAACTTCCCTTGCAAAAGATGGGCATTATCTACATTGGAGTTCTCTGCATACCAAGGACCTATGGGATAACCCATCCACTGTTCGTTCCACCAAATTTTATCCATTCGGTTGTCGTGGCACCCACAGAGCGCCACACCCACTTTGTAGAAATCGCCGTGGAAGAGGAGTCCCGCTAAGGTACTTTGCCCGCCAGCGGAGTAGCCATATATCCCCATTCGATTTATATCCATATACTTATACTTATTAGCAGCCTCTTTTATCCAGATAATTCTGTCGGGAAAGCCTGAATCTTTCAAATTTCTCCACGCCACATCGTGAAACGACTTGGAACGGTTCGCCGTACCCATACCATCAATCTGAACCACAATAAACCCCAGTTCGAGCAACTTAGAAAATCGTGAATAGACAACAAAATCCTTTACCACAAACGAATCGTGCGGACCGGCATAGATGTACTCCACCACGGGATACGACTTTTTGGGGTTGAAGTTGAAGGGGCGGTAGATGGTGCCCCATATCTCTGTCTCTCCGTCTCTCCCTTTGGTATGAAACACTTCGGGCAGGGTATAACCACGCTTCAAGAGGGGAGAAATATCTGCTTTTTGGAGAGGCATCACCACTCTTCCATCTGTTGCAGAGCGCACTACAGAGATGGGGGGCGTATCGGGGCGAGAGTAGGAATCTACTAAAAACTTGAAATCGGAGCTAAAAAAGCCTCGGTGATTTCCCTCTTCGGGGGTGAGGTCTATGAGTTCTCCGGTATCGAGATTGACCCTAAAATAGTGTATGTTATAGGGGTCTTCGCCCTGAGTCTGACATTTTCCGTTTCCCGTCAACAGGAGAAAGCGCTCCTCCTCATTTACATGGAGCACCTCCCTTACCACCCACGCACCTTGGGTCAAAGGTCGCTCTACGCTACCCGTCTTTTTGTCTATGAGGTAGAGATGCCTCCAGTTGTCTCTTTCGGAAGCCCAAATCACTTTGTCATCTTTAGTGTAATAGGCGTAAATGCGATTGTAATAGACAAATGTGTCGCTCTTCTCTTCAGCCACAATCCATGTCTCTCCTGTGTCGGCGCGTACCCCCACTAGTTGGTAGCGTTGATGCCCCCTTTGGTTAAAATCAAAGGTGAAACTTCGGGAGTCGGAACTCCACCTCCCAAACCTTAGGTTATATTGAAACTCAAAGGGCTGCGTATTGATCTCTATCTTCGACTTGGTGGCAACATCAAAAAGGGCGGGACGAAAGATGGGAATCATATCCCCCGGCTTATAGTAGTCTCTCCATTGCAAAATGGGCTGAAGCTGGGAGGAAGGGGACGACTCAATGAGCGGAATTTTGCGCATGGGGCTATCCTGCTTTTTGATGGCAGCCAATTTTTGGGAATCGGGCGACCAATAGAGGTAGAGATAGGCGTGATTGACCGTACCATCGTAACTGAGTTTAATCTCCTTTCCAGTGGAAACATCTTTAAGCCAAATATTTGAATCTTTGATGATTGCCTGCCACGCATTATTGGGGGAGGGCACGGTATCGGGAGTGGTTCGTCTGGCATTGCGACTCACCTCAGGCGCCTGAACGCTCTCTTTGGGCAACTCAACCTTAGTCCCCTGCGTAACGTCAACCTTATAGTACTTTAACCCGTTTGCACCCATAGTCTCATACCAAAAAGAGGAAGCGTCTATCCAGTGGGGCGTAACCGTTCCGTGATAGACCAATTGACTGATGTTTTGCAGTGAATCGTACTTGGCAAATTCCGCTTTGAAGTCGTTTTGTGCCATAGCGCCAATATGGGAGGTGAAACAAAAAATGGCGGCGATGAGGGCGACTCTGTTTTTCATAAGTATCATTTGTTTAAAAATTAGGCTGTGAGCGCTGTTTTGCATATTTTTTCTCTGCCGAATGTACGAAAAATTTTCTTGCCATAAAAATTTAACTACTTTTATATATTCCTTTTTCTTTGTATTTTTAAATATATCAAATAGTTATGTACATTCAAGATTCTTCGGGATATATCTTGGATCTGATTGCGAAGGGAGAACATCAGGAGCAAGATTTTAAGTTTGAGATTACAGATGCACGAAAAATTGCCAAAACCCTCTCCGCTTTTGCAAACACTGCCGGCGGGCGATTGTTGGTTGGCGTAAAGGATAACGGCAAAATAGCGGGGGTTCGTTCAGCGGAAGAGGAGGGGCATCAGATTGTCTCGGCGGCGCAACTCTATTGCAAACCTGAGCCAAATTTTGGGATAAAGATGCACAAAGCAGAGGGAAAAACGGTTCTTGAAGTGGTGGTAAATGAGGTTGTGCAAAAACCCTGTTACGCCATGGATGCCGACAACGCCCCTAAGGCATATTTGCGCATCCATGACGAAAACGTGTTGGCATCTCCGGTACACCTTCGCGTTTGGAAAATGAAAAGAGTACAGAGAGGCGCCCTCATCAAGTATTCGGCTCAAGAACAGGTACTTTTAAGTCATCTAAGCAAAAATAAAACGATTTCAATCTCCCGTTACTGTGAAATTGCATCCATCCCCCGACAAAGAGCCATTAACACCCTTGCCAAATTTGTACACTTCGATATTGCCGTACCCATCTATTCCGAGAAAGGCTTTGTTTATCAACTTATTGAAGAACAAAGTCTTGCATAACCATCTCCCAACTCTTGATTTTGATGGATGTGGTGGCAAAAGTTAGGGACTCAATGGGATCAGGGGTATCAGAACCATAGATTAGCCACTCATACGGTGTCCCCGGCCCTCTAATCTCATTAATGACGGCGTTATATGCTTTTCCGCGTAATACACCATACGCATCACTTGGGGAGCCTAGTAACTGACAATACCAATTGCCTCCCGTGCCATTCGCCGCGTTAGGCGCTTTGAATTCGTAAAATTTATATAATGGCACAGGATATGGTAATGTTGACGGAACAGATGCAGGAGGTGGCGTTCCAATAAGGGCATTTGCATAATCAATTTGCATGGTGCTTCCGGTCCATGCCCCAAGTGTACCACCATACACAGCAAGCCATGCCGCCTTTTGCAGTAAGGAAAGATTTTTAAAGAACGTTCCCGCTTCAATTGCACCAATGGAAACACGAAGAAGTGTGTAATCCATATTGTTGTCCGGGCTTGGGAGTGTCGTTGAGAGTGTCGTTATATCTCCGGCAGTCAATATTACACTTGGAGTGGAAACTGGATTGTAATTCACGTCATACACTACCCTTGTAGGTTTATAATGCACATTTATGGCATAATAAGGAGCCATGCCTCTTGTCATGTTGTCATGGATGATTTCGGGCACAAAGAGGTATGGAGTATTGGCTGCAAAAGTATATGATCCTGAAGAACCCGTAACGGGTGTAGCTGGTTGAGTTACATTTACGGCTTCATCAAAATGATAGAAATAATCATTGTCAGAATATGGTCCTGTTGTAGAAGAGTTTGATGAAAAGGATTTACCCCAGTAGTATGATCTGGGGCTTTGTCCCACCACATTTTGAATATAGTTGGTATAGCGAGCCAAGTGGATGATAGAATACTTAATATCAGAAATATTGGCAATAGTAAATGCGTTTTCAGTATGCGTGAGCGCTGCGGCAGTATAGCCCAATCGCGCCTTTGCCACCATATAGATTAAATCTATTTCAAAGTTATTGTACAACTGTGTGATGATGACGTTGTCCACCACTAAGGGAGCGCTTCCTGCGCCTCCAACAGATGTTGTTTGGTCAATATCTGGTATAATCAAATGTGTAAACTGGTTGGTATTACTTGCCGGAAGACCATAAGCGCCTGAATGGGTGTGGAGCGGGGCTATATTAAATGATCGACTTCCACTCTTATTTGTCCACGAAAATTGGGGAGGACCCGCATCAAATACAATTGAGTAGAACTGAGAAAGAGTTGTAACACCTTCAGTAAGTGCACTCATTTGGGAATTTACCATAACGCCGGCATTGGCAAGCACAAAGATTTTTTTGAGACCAGCAGACAATAAAACCGTTTGAGAAAGCGTGGGAGAACCTCCGCCTGCATTAGAAAAGAGTTCGTTGATCTCGAGCAATCCGGTTGCGTCAAAAATAAGAAGCCGTACGTCTGAGGGGTTGATACTCTCGTCCAAAGCAGGGTTGTCAACGAACGATGCGGGATTAAAGTCTGCATAGGCTTTGGTGGTTGGGGATTGCGGGTCAATTTTGACCTCTCCCGCATCATGGATATTCACAACAAAAGTGGCATAGGTTTTTTCACCTGTCGGCAAATCATCATGCTGTTTTAACATCGCTTCCTCAGAGCAAGAAACAAGAAGTAATACTATGCAAACAGTGAGGAAAGAGAGTGAATTTTTCATTTTGGTTGTTTTAGAGTATAAATATTTTCTTGTATTCGGAGAGCAAAGGTATGAAAATATCCCAAATAAATCTATATTTGTGCGCTAATAAGAATTCTTTTACAACTGCTCCTTAAACCTCAAAACCTCTATTCAAATGAAAAAGACCCTACTTCTCACTGCGCTTTTTGTTATTGCCATTGGAGCAACAGCCCAGCAACAAGCACGAACGTCAACCCCTGAGGACCTCTATCTTGACGCCATGCACCGATACATTACATCGGAAAAACTCTTCAAATATGTAGAGGAACTCTCCGACTCTACCTTGCAGGGACGATTAGTGGGTACGCAAGGCATGGCAAAAGCCGCCAACATTGTTCAGGGATATTACGCTAACTTTGGTTTGCTCCCGGCACTCCCCAACGCCCGATACATTCAGGAATACCCTAACCCTGTTACTGAAATTCACTACGGGAGTTCCATGAGCATCTTCTTTCCCATGAGTGTTGGAAAAGAGACCATCTGGATTGAAAAGAGTTACCCTTGGGCAGATAGATGGTTTGCCGGCAACTACTCCGGAAACGGAGATGTTACTGCCGAAGTGGTTTATGCCGGATTTGGCGTTACGGCGCCCGAATTGGGGTACGACGACTACAAAGGCATTGACGTCAAAGGTAAGATCGTGCTCATTGAAGGCGAGACTCCAAACCGAAGCCGCGAAGCCGCCGATATTGACAAGTGGTATCCCCACACCTTGCACCAAAATAAGTTGTCCAACGCTGCCGCACATGGCGCCGTTGGGTTGCTCTACCTCTGGGTTCCCGGACCCAATGCCCTTTATAACCCCGACTTTGTTTACTGTCACGTTACCGAAGAGGTGGTGAACGACATCTTTTTGGGAACCGGAAGGAACTACCGTGAGACGGCTAACAAAATATATGAAACGCTCAAACCGCAATCGTTCAACACCGGAAAAAAGGCGCGTATCAATATGGTATCGACCCACAACCCGAATGCCACCGGAAAGAACATATTGGGGATGATTAAAGGAAGCGACCCCCAGTTGGCAAATGAATACATTGTGGTGTCGGCGCACCTTGACCACTTGGGCATGATCCCATACCACATTGCCGGCGCAAACGACAACAACTCCTGTGTTGCTGCGATGTTGGGGGTTGCCGAAGCGCTGGCAAAAGCCGAAATCAAGCCCAAGCGGAGCATCCTCTTCTTCTCTGTGGATGGCGAAGAGGCTGGATTAACAGGTAGCCACTGGTTCATCCAAAACCCCATCATTCCCAAAGAGAAAATAGCTGCCGTCATCAACTTGGAGCAATTGGGAGCCGGAGAACGCATCAGCGCTAGCTACGCCTACACCTTTCCGGGTTTTGACCAATACCTCAAAGAGGCTAACCAACGCTATGTTCACCGCAGGCTCTCCACCAGTGCCACCACCTTTCGTCCCCGTCCTCGCACCGACGGTGCCGTCTTTATGAAGGCAGGTTATCCATGTGTTGATATTCGCGCATCAGGCGGCGGATTTTATCACCACCCCAAAGATGACCCCGACTCCATCAACCCTGAAATGCTACAATCGTCTGCCAACTGGCTCTATTGGCTCACTATCCTGCTCGCAAACGAGGAGAAGTTAGACCTGACAAAATAGATGTCAAGCCGGAAACAAGATTAGTAGCCTCAAAACATATTGAATATGAAAGATAAAGAAATTAGCAGAGATGAGAATTTGATTGGACACTGCGGGATTTATTGCGGTGCATGCCCCTCGTTTGTATCTGGTAAATGCGACGGTTGCAGGGGTAATTCAGCGAAAGCCGCCGTTGTGTATAAAAAATGTAAGGTAAAACCGTGTTGTGTTGACAATGGATTTTTTACCTGTGCCGACTGCACAATATATGCTTCGACAAAGGAGTGTAAAAAGTACAATCCGCTATTGCTCAAAATCGCCTCGTGGATTGAGAGTAGCGACCGCAGTAAAGCAATTGAAATGATTAAAACAAAAGGACGAGCCGAATTTTTGACGTTTATGACAGATAGGAATTGGGTAATTATCAAAACCAAAGATTCTTTCTTCAATAAAAAATTTGGCAAGAAACTGAATGAAAAATAAAATGAACGGAGGAGATTTCATGATTTCACGAATCATGTCAAAATTGTGTACATTGTTTTGCTTGTGTACGCTGTTTTGCTATTTGACAAATTCTGCATTGGCGCAAGAAACAACCGACAGTACAAGCAGTGGACACGAAACAAAACCTTTCCCCGCTCAACTCAGCATTTATTATCCGTTTGCAACACACGGAAAGCAGAGTACTGATTATATGTATCATTTTTCTCTAAATCTTTTCTACGGAAAAATTGGCGGATTGAACGGAGTAGAAGTTAGTGGATTAGTCGGTATAGTTAAAGGAGACGTACACGGTATGCAGATTGCAGGAATAGGAAATGGAGCGGGTAATATGAAAGGTGTACAGGCGGGCGGATTGTTTAGCGCATCCAACAATATGCGAGGAATACAATTAGGCGGATTATTCAGCGCCGCTGACAATGTGCAAGGGATACAGGCGGGCGGATTGTTTAGCGCCGCTGACAATATGCAAGGAATACAGACAGGCGGATTATTTAGTGCCGCCGATGATGTGAATGGATTGCAATTAGGCGGATTATTCGTCGCCGCTGACAATGTGCAAGGAATACAGGCTGGAGGAATATTTGGTGCCGCCGAATTGATGAACGGATTGCAAATCAGTGGAATATTCAGCGCTGCCGACAAGGTGCAAGGAGTACAGATAGGCGGATTGTTTAATGCTGCCGATGATGTAAACGGACTGCAAATTAGCGGCATATTCAATCGTTCCCATACATTAAAAGGTGTGCAAATTGGACTTGTCGGCGTCAATGACACCATTGAAAAGGGATTTTCGATGAGCCTTGTGAATATTGTAAAGCGAGGAATGTACAGAGAATGGGAGGCTTCTTTTTTCGATTATGTCGATATTTCAATCAGTTACAAAATGGGGATGAAAAAGTTCTACACCATTTATACGGTTGGCGTCAATTTTATTGAGGATAATTTGTGGGCTTACGGTGTCGGTTTTGGCAATCGTACGGCGCTGGGCAACAGGATTGATTTTCGTCCCGAACTTGTTTCATACAACTATTTACCAATGGATTTTAAAAAGGTGCAATTTACATTTTCCACCCATTTGAAATTCGGTTTTGTTTACAATATCAACGAAAAACTTGGTTTGTCGCTTGCGCCAAGCATCTACACGATGAACAGCAACCGAAAATCAGATGCAAAGCATTACAATGTAAGCCCGATTGGTGCATTTTATACGCACGAAAAGGGTAATGACCGGACAACAATGGGCGTTGGATTAAGCCTCGGATTAAGTTTAAAATGACTTTGAAAAAGTTTTTTGTATTTTTTCTTGGGTGTGCTATCTTACTTTCGTGTAACAACTCAAAAACCACTCCAGCTATAGACCTGAGTAAAATTGATCAGTCTATTAGCCTTGACCTGACAGATATTCTCAAGGATATTTCCCAAGTGCAAATAAGTACCGACTTCTTATTTTCGGTTAATGACCAAATATATGTAACATCTCGGTATTTGATTATCTCCAGCGACAAATACGGCGATAGGGCATCTTTGGACCTTTTCAGCCGAACAGGAGAGCATATCCGAAAATTAGCCGAAAGAGGTAATGGACCCGGAGAGTTTTATCTGATCGAAGATTTTTTTGTGGATGAAGAGGAGCAAGTTTTGTACTATAAAGATATGGGAGACCGTTCCCGCCTTTACAGGATAGATTTAAATAGTGGCACGGTGCATGATCCTCTGCACATTGATTTTACTTATCTGACAACAAGGTATTTGAATGGAAAAATATATAGTTTCCCCAATTACAGAGGCACCTTTGACCAAACAAATAACTATTCCGATTCTGCAATTGTTATCCAAAGTACTTCCCTGCCCTTTGGTGAGGCGAAAAAGGTTGAAGGTGAGCATAAATATCAGTTCCTGCCTTTAGGTTCGACCGTCACTTCGTATTTCGACGAAATTACTCTTATTAACTTGGGATATTCCGACACCTTATTCAATCTGAAAGATGACAAACTTAGTGCTCTATGCGTTCTACGACTTACGAATAAGATGACGGGGTATGAAAAGGGTGGTAGCGTAGCAGAGATTGTCTCTGCCTACAAAAATGGAATTGTATTGTCAAAAAACAACGTAGAATATAAAGAAAGTGAAAGGGCTCAGGTTTTAATATACAATACTGAATATTATGCGCTGTATGACAGAAAAGAGGGCGTCTATAAAATTGACAGTGTCCGTGTGATGAACACAAAAATTGGTCTTACAGACCCTGAAAAACACCCTGTATCTTCATTACTCCCTGTTACCTGTGGAAAATATGGTTATATGCTGGTTGAACATAGTATTTTGGAAACACTCCCGGCAGGTTTTGATCCAGAAAATGATAATCCGGTTATTATTGTAGGAGCGTTGAAGTGATTCTATAAGCGTAGAATAGAAATGTCTGCATATAACAAACGGTTTACCTTCGGTGCTACTTCGTGGTAGCAAAAGCGAGGGTGTAACGGCTCGAAAGAGTAGTGGATGCGGAAAATAGTTGATAAAACGATTGCTTGTCAAAAAAGTGTCTATATTTGCAGACGTGAAACCAAACGGATTCCATAGGACCTTAGCAGGAGTGTTATTAACGGCGCTCTTTATAACCTATTACGCTTCCGTAACGCTCTTTTCTCACAGCCACACCATTAGTGGCGCCACCATCACCCACTCCCACATCCATACCGACTCCCACCACAACACCAAAAGCGGAGGTCATACCACGCAGAATATTACCCTGATTGCTCAGGCTTCGCATCTTGAGTATATCGAATTTGCGGGTAACGAGGTACCCACCCTTGCGCCACTTCATATTCACAAAAATAGCGTTATGGAGGCAGCCGTTTGTGTAGCCCCCATTCACCTCCAAAACCTGTCATTACGCGCCCCTCCTATTGTGTAGTTATGATCTCCTATAAGGGAGGATTTCTAAAGATTCCAAAATCAAGGCTTGCGACTGAGATAGAAGCGGAGTTTACTATGTGTAAATGAGTATTTTATCGATGGAGCGTAACGCAGGGTTTTTAGAAGTGCCCTAAAGTTTAACTATACAAATCAATCATCAATGCACAAATATATTCGGGCGCTTTTGTGCCTGCCGTTTGTGGTGGCTTGCGGTAATCATCAAACTACCAAAGAGGTTATGGATGTAACCTTTGAAGGCGATCTCATGGTCATTCATGAAGATTCGCCCATCCTCAAACAAATCGTGGTTCAAAAAGCGCAATTACAGGATTTTGAGGCAGAGTTCAGAACCGTTGGAACGGTTCGTCCGGTGGCGGGTAAATGGGCAGAAATCGCCCCTCCTTTTGCGGGAAGAATCGTCAAATCATCGGTCAGGTTAGGACAACGAATCGCCGCCGGCGCTCCCATCTTTGAACTCAGTTCGTCGGCGTTTTACGAAGCGGTCAAAATCTATTTTGCCGCACAATCGGAACATGAAGTAGCCCAACGAAACTACCACCGTCAAAAAGAGTTGGCAGCCCACGGCGTTGCTTCACAAAGAGATTTGGAAGAGGCGCAAAGCGAGGCAAATATCGCCCAACGGGAATATGAACAGGCGGCAGCAAGTCTGCGCATATATCATGTAGATGTCGCCACGCTTCAAATGGGACAGCCCCTTACGGTTGTTTCGCCCATTGCGGGCGAGGTCATTAAGCATGACATTACCCTGGGGGGATATGTCCCTGAAGATGTTGAACCGATAGCAATAGTTGCCGATTTATCAAGCGTTTGGGTGGCAGCATTAGTCAAGGAAAAATATTTTGGCGCCATCCAACAGGGCGACCGCGTAGAAGTATATACAGACGCCCACCCCGGTAAAATTATCTGGGGCACCATCTATTACATTGGCGAAATATTGGACGAGGAGACACGCTCGCTTGAAGTGATTGTGGTATGCGACAATACCGACAGGGAACTGAAACTTGGCATGTTTTGCGAGGCTCACTTCTTGAGCGCGCCCACAAAAGCGGTTATTTTGCCTGCAACAGCCCTCATGCAGGGGTTGGATAATGCATACGTTCTGATAGAGGTAGAAAAGGGCAAATATGTGCGCCGACAAGTAGCATCCGAGTCATACCACAGAAACGAAGTGCACATTATCAGCGGCATTAGCGAGGGCGAAAAGGTTGTTGTTGAAGGAGGATATTTGTTCAATTAGGAATTATGAAACTATGGAACCGTTAATGAACACCCTGATTCGTCGTCGTTGGTTGATGATGACGATATTTATACTGCTGGCGGGCGTCGGCATCTACGCATGGCAACAACTTGCCATTGACGCTTATCCAGATATTGCCGATGTAACGGTCAGCGTGGTTACGCAGGTGCCCGGGCTTGCCGCCGAAGAGATTGAGCAGCAGATTACCATTCCGTTGGAACGGGAGTTGAACGGTTTGCCCAATCTTATGGTGATGCGCAGTAAAAATTTCTTTGGACTTTCTACCATCCTGCTTGTTTTCAAGGACGGAACGGACGATTATTGGGCGCGCCAGCGCGTACGGGAACGCATGAACAATGTGGATTTGCCCTACGACGCAAGTCCCGAACTTAACCCGCTGACTTCGCCCGTAGGCGAAATATTCCGGTATATCGTTACGGGGAACAGGAGCCTGCGGGAATTGACCGAACTCAACCGCTGGGTCATTATTCCCCGCCTGAAACAGATTCAGGGCGTTGCCGATGTAGCGGGATTCGGCGGACTTACCACGCAGTTTCAGATAGAAATAGACCCGAATAAATTGACCAAATATAACCTCTCGCTTGGCGAAGTTACCGAATCTATCGAGCATAACAACTCCAATGCAGGAGGAAGTATGCTGATCCGTGGCGACTACAACTACGTAGTTCGGGGCATCGGACTGGTGCGCGATTTGTCCGATTTGGGCAATATTGTGGTTAAAACAGACGGCGGCGTGCCCGTATATATTAAAGACTTAGGCGAGTTAAAATACGGAAATCTGGAACGTAAGGGTATTCTCGGTTTTGTGGACGATTCCTTTAATTACGAAGACGGAGTAGAAGGGATGGTACAGATGTTGCGCTATGAAAATCCCTCGCGGGTACTCGAAAATGTACACAGGGCGGTCGATGAACTCAATCGTGACATTTTGCCGAATGGGGTAGAGATACATCCGTTTATGGACAGAACCCACTTAGTTGAAACTACCCTGCATACGGTTTCGCATACGCTTCTTTTTGGTATTCTGTTAGTTATCAGTATATTGATTGTTTTTCTCGGAAGTCCGAAAGGAGCATTGCTGGCTACAATCACGATCCCCATTTCGCTGCTGATCGCCTTCATTTTAATGTGGCTCACCGATATTCCCGCCAATCTTTTGTCGCTCGGCGCTATTGATTTCGGCATCATTGTCGAGGGATCTATCGTCATGATGGAAACGATTCTCAAAAAACGTGAAGATAATCCTGAAGAGCCGTTGGAGGAAACAAACATAGCAAAGCGGGTAGCAGAAGTGGCAAAACCTATATTTTTTTCTACGTTGATTATCATTATTGCTTATATGCCGCTGTTTGCTTTTGACAGGGTTGAGCGGAAACTCTTTACCCCCATGGCATTTACGCTTGGATATGCACTGCTTGGAGCTTTGGCGGCAGCGTTGATTCTGATTCCCGGATTAGCTTTTGCGGTGTATAGGAAACCTCAAAAAGTATATCATAATCGTTGGCTTGAACGCTTGACGGAACACTTTAAACGCCTGACTGCAAAAATTATTGACGCTCCGAGAAAGATTATTGCGCCTGTTGCTGTTATTTTGGCTGCAGTTATCGGATTATCCGTATTTGTCGGCAAAGACTTTTTGCCCCTGCTCGACGAGGGCAGTATCTGGATTCAAACGCAACTTCCTCCGGGTATATCGCTTGCAAAAGCATCGGAAATGGCAACGCAACTGCGAAATAACCTTAATAACTTTGAGGAAGTAAGTTATGTAATGACGCAAACAGGGCGCGACGACGAAGGAGTCGACCCCTTTTCCGCCTCCCACATTGAGATATCTGTTGGGTTGAGGCCGTACAACACTTGGAAAAACGGACGCAGAAAGACAGACCTGATTGCCGATATGGATGCAATGATAGAAACGATGCCCGGGTATGAGGTCGGTTTTTCGCAACCGATTATTGATATGGTGATGGATCAAATTGCAGGCGCTCACAGCGATATAGCCATCAAGGTCTATGGCGAGGATATGTCAGAAACCCGCCGCATTGCCGAGCAGGTTAAAGCGATTGTTCAAAACGTGCAAGGCTCAGCCGATGTGTCCATAGAGCAGGAACCGCCGTTGCCACAACTGCAGATTGTCGCCGACCGCGACAAAATTGCACGGTACGGACTGAATGTTGCCGACGTAGCCGAACTGATTGAAGTGGCTATTGGCGGCAAAGCGATTTCGCAGGTTTTTATCGGCAACAGGGTTTATGATGTGATTTGCCGCTACACCGAAACATCGCGTGATACGCCCGAAAAAATTGGAGCTTTGATGCTCACTTCGGGTTCGGGCGCCATGATTCCGCTTTCTGCGGTGGCAGATATTAACACCACCATTGGCGCAAGTACCATTTATCGCGAAATGAACCGCCGCTTCCTTACGGTACGCGTGAACCTGCGGGGACGCGACTTGACCTCATTTTTGAACGAGGCGAAAACGAAGATTAATGAACAGATAACCTACGATCACACAAATTACCAAATCCGTTGGGACGGACAGTTTGAAAATCAGCAACGCGCCTACAGCCGCCTTGCCGTGGTAGTGCCTATGGCGCTGGCCGTTATGTTTCTCTTTCTGTTCTTTGCTTTCGGGACATTCCGTCAGGCAGGGTTGCTGATCGGGATGTTGCCGCTTGCCGTTTTCGGGGGCATGTTGGCTTTGGTGGTTCGCGGCATGACTTTCAACGTATCGTCGGCGGTGGGATTTATTGCCCTGTTCGGGCTTTCAATTCAGAACGGAGTGATTATGATTTCCCGAATGAATGTACTTCGGGCAAAAGGAGTGGAACTTCGGCAAGCCGTCATAAACAGTTCGTCTCAAATTCTTCGTCCTGTAATTATGACCGCCACAGTAGCGATTCTCGGGTTGCTGCCCGCCTCGTTGGCAACAGGTATAGGTTCGGATGTACAGCGTCCATTAGCAACGGTTATCGTTTACGGATTGCTGTTTTCAACCATGATCACGCTGTTCGCCTTGCCGGTATTTTATTATGTGATGGAGGCGTGGGAATTGAGGAAACGTGAATTGAGGTAATAAAACGCAATTCATTCACGAAAAATCAAAGTAAATTCGTAAATTTGCATTCAATAATAGTAAAATTCACGATTATGCTTAATCACACAAAAATTGAAAAGATCAAAACATTAAAACTGGAGTATGAGCAGTTGCGAGGCAGGCACGATGATTTGCTGAAAATGATTACGGAGTCCGAATTACCCGAAATGGTGTATAACTCCAATGCCATAGAAAATTCGTCGCTCACGCTGAAAGAAACGGAAAAGATTCTGCTTGCGCAGGCGCTGATGCGAGAAGTTTCGTTGCGTGAAACGTACGAGGCGACAAATTTGGCAAGAGTCATCAAATACCTGTGGACGCGCCCCAATCTTGAGCTGACAGTCGAAAATTTTGAACTTTTGCACCAAATGCTGCTCGGCGGCATTAACGATGATTTTGCAGGACGTATTCGCCGCACGGGTGAATATGTACGTGTAGGATGGCATATTGCGCCTCCGCCCGAACAGGTAAAGCCGATGCTTGAAAAACTGATTCATCAATATCACAGCGATTCCGTCAAATATTTTTTAGATAAAATTGCCGAATTTCATCTGCAATTTGAAACCATACATCCATTTTGCGACGGTAACGGACGAATGGGGCGGCTGCTCATCAATCTGCAACTATCGGCATTGGGTTATCCGCCTGTGATTATACAAAACAAAAATAAAAGAGAGGAGTACTATCCCATTTTCGACGAATGGCGAAATAAAGCTAAAGCCGACAAATTTGCAGATTATCTTTATCTTGCTCTTGCCGAATCGTTTAACAAACGACTTGCCTATTTGCGAGGCGATGAGATTGTAAAATTGTCCGACTATGTGAAAGCCGGTAATTTTAATGCGCCGGCATATACCAACGCCGCCAAACGCCAGACTATCCCTGCTTTCAGGCAGGAAGGCATTTGGAAAATTGCAAAAAAACTATAGTGGATTGTTGTTTTATCAGAACATAACAACAACATATAAGTATGTAGATTTATCATAATATAAAGTATGAAATACATCGTCACCATAGAATTAGCCCTGCTACTTCTGATGATTTTGGCAAAGACTGTCATACTTCGCCGAAACGGAATAACAACAATGAAATTCGGCAAACCCGACAAAAACGCTTTAGCGCTTATAGTCATCATAGCCTGTTTTGTTTATGCAGTATCAGCAGGCGCTATGGGTTTTCCTTTTCCGACTTTTACAGGAAAAACTTTTTGGAATATTCAGATTTTGAATGTGTCGGCTATCGTGATTTGTTCCATCAGTTTGATTTGGTTTGGGATAACCTTGATCACATTCGGAAATTCGTTTCGTATTGGTATTGATGAAAAGACAAACAACAAACTGATAACGACAGGAACATTTGCGATAAGCAGAAATCCTGTTTTTTTAACATTTATCGTCTTTTTTCTGGGTGTTTTCCTGACGTATTCCAATATGATCACATTGTTATTCTTACTATTGTTGATGATGATGGCACATCGTCAAATTTTGAGGGAAGAAAAATTTCTTAAAAATCATTATGGCAAAGAATATGAAGATTATTGCACAAAAGTAAGAAGGTATTTATGAACATGTAAAGACGTTGCGTGCAACGTCTTTACAAATAAAAAAAAATTATGTCCAACGAAAAATATCAAAACAAATATCGCATCAAATCTGCACGTGCAACATGGCATGATTACAGTGGTGGTGCGTATTTCGTTACCGTATGTACAGAAAAGCGAGAACATTATTTCGGTAAAATAGAAAATGGCATCATGCAATTGTCGGAAATAGGGAAATTCACAACCGAAAATTTGCAAAAAATAAACATTCATTATCCATACGCCGAAATTCCCTTGTTTGTGGTTATGCCAAATCATATTCACGCAATCGTATTAATTGATAATTGTAGAGACGTTGCGCGCAACGTCTCTACGAACGATAAAAACGAAAAAATGTCAGAAATTGCAAAACGTCAATCATCATTGTGTATTACCATACGCGGATTCAAATCTGCCGTAACCAAATTCGGAAATGCAAACAGTTTTGATTTTGCATGGCAAACGCGATTTCATGACCATATCATACGTAATCAAAACGAAATGAATCGCATTGCCGATTATATTGAAAATAATCCTAAAACGTGGGATACCGATTGTTTTTATGAAAATAACAAATATGATAAACGTAGAGACGTTGCGTGCAACGTCTCTACAAACGAAACAAAAATTTCAGGAGGAAAATATAATGAATAGAAAAACATCATTATTTTTGGCTGCCACAATGATGGTTGCCACACAAACGGCAAAAGCCCAGCGGATATTAACCTACGAGGAGTTCATGAAAAATGTCCGCGAAAAAAACATTGAGTATATCGTTGAAAAATACGAAGTGTCCATTGCCGAGGCAAATGCACAGGCTGCCAAAGTGTTCCCCGACC
>Ga0082212_10004949_pt1 | contig 18362 bp, 15 predicted proteins | sample TergutNt197P3_FD_71548 | JGI IMG/M metagenome (GOLD analysis project Ga0082212, IMG submission 71548) | Neocapritermes taracua P3 segment gut microbial communities from Petit-Saut dam, French Guiana - Nt197 P3 | ecosystem: Host-associated > Arthropoda: Insects > Digestive system > Gut ...
CCGGACGTTGCCAGCACTTTTTTTTCCACTCCGGTCGTAAGCGTGATTTCTGTTTCCTCACGCTTTCCTTCCGCCGAAGCGGTGAACAGATTCCGTAATTCGTCGCTCCTGAAACGTCCGGCTTCGCCTCGCGCCTCGCGCAGAACTTCCGACGCCATGGGATTGCACAGCGTCATCGCGCCGTTTTCTTCGAGAACAAATACCCCGCACGGCAGTTTTTCAAGAATCGTCCTGAGATATTCCTGCGCCTCCTGTTTTTCACGCAGGCTTCTCTCCAGCTCGTTGTTCTTCGCCGCCAGCTCTTCAGTAAGCCGCTGTGCTTTTAATTGAAGCTGGCCATACGCAAGTTCCAGTGAATTTGACGCAAGCGTAAATGTCCGGAACGCTTCTATAAGTAGTCCGGCTTCTCCGGAGTCCTGCGTGTTTTCCGGAGATTTCATAATCTGTCCGGTGCTTTCAGGGCTTGTATCAAGGTCGGTTGTTTCAGGCTTTGACGCCATTACGTTCTTCTAAATGTGATTTATACCAAGGAAAAGCTGCGTAATTCGCTGTGCGGGATGAAGCGCGGGAGCCGAGGCATATTTCAACTCAATATGTCGAGGTTAAGAGCACCGTGCAACGCAACGATTCGCCCGCACAGCGAATTAATCAGCTTTTACTTAATCACACCAGTTTTTCAACAATATCATCAAGTTCCGCAATCAGGGCATCCGCCTTTTCCCTGGTTCCGTCTTGCGCCGCTTTCAGAAGCTGCTCCAGCTCGCCGGCGAGTTCATAAATTTTCGTAACTCTTAAATTGCCGCTGGCTCCCTTAATAGAGTGCGCCATCTTTGCCGCAACCGGAAAATCTCCGTCGACAATACTTTTTTTCAACTGCGCCGCATCGTTCGGCAGGGTTTCCAGATATTTGTTCAGGAGTTTCTGGGCAATCGCGGGAGGCAGATTTAGCCCCGAAACAATTCCATTTAAAATTTCGTCGCGCATATTTTTTCTCCCGTCCGCAATTATCTCCAAACGCCTGATGGTAACGACATTTTCTTCACCTTTTCCGTCGTGAAAATATCAATCTTTTAAGAATCCCGGAAACGGAAAACCTTGATTTTTTATCACAATCTCCTTAAAAATACTACCCAAAATGGATATTATGGATAATTACCTATAAACAACACTTCTTGGTCGGCAATTCGTGCGGAGTTTTCTTATGCGGCAACCGGATGTCGGAAAAGTCAACGGGAATGCCCAGGCGCAGTGGGTGCGGCGCCGAGCGGACGCTATCGGGAAAATATTTAAATCAAACGCTCTCACGATGGGGCTATGCTTTTCTTTAACCGCGTTCCTTGTATTTATTTCCTTATACTCCACGCAGACCATTCGCGTATCCCTGAAAACACAGAACGAAACCATCGAACAAAACCTAAAGTCGCTTGCCGCGCTTGCCGCCTATATAGTTTCAGTAGAGGAGCTTAACCAGATAAAAGACACCGAAGACATGGAACTGCCGGTTTATGCCGACGCTAAAAAACGGCTTTACGAGTTCAGTGAACAATGGGGCCTGCTGTTTACCTATTACATGCGCGCAACATCCGACGGTCGGTTCCAGTACATTGTTGACGGCTCCTACGACCCGGAAACCACGGATGGCCCTGACAGTTTTTTCGACATGGACGATGAACCCGCGGCAAAAGCGGCCCTCGAAGGGAACGTCGTCAGTCAAAAAATCGGGGGCGGATATACTGATGACTGGCAAGGGATCGTATCGGGATACGCACCCGTATACGATCGTAACGGTGAAATTTATTGCGTTGCGGGAGTTGATATAGAGGACACCCAGATATTGCAGCTTGAAAATAAAATCAACTTTATACATATCCTACAGTTAGTTACGCTGCTTTTAACGATCGTCACCGTTATCAGGATCATTTCGCTGTACCGCGATAAAGTTGAATCGTCAATACGGGCGAGCCGTGCGAAAAGCGAATTTCTTTCAAATATGAGCCATGAAATGCGCACGCCCATGAACGCCATCCTGGGAATGACGGCAATTGCGAAAGTATCTTACGATCTGGAAAAAAAGGACTACTGCCTAAACAATATCAACACCGCAGCCACACACATGCTCAGCGTAATCAACGATATTCTTGATATATCAAAGATTGAAGTCAGTAAATTCAAACTCTCTCCGGTCGGTTTTGATTTTGAAAAAATGCTCCAGAAGGTCATCAGCATCATCCATTTCCAGGCCGAGGAGAAACAACAGGATTTCCGCGTTCGTCTTGATGAAAATATTCCGCGTGTAATAATAGCAGACGATCAGCGTCTGACGCAGGTATTGACGAATCTCCTGTACAACGCCGTAAAATTTACACCGGAGGAAGGTGTTATAACGCTCGACGCGTGCCTCGCCGATGAATCCGAAGGTATAGTCACCCTGCTTATAAGCGTTACTGACACCGGCATCGGAATCACAAAAGAACAGCAATCACGGCTTTTTAGTTCCTTCGAGCAAGCCGACAACAGCACTTCTCGCAGGTTCGGTGGCACGGGATTGGGGCTTGCGATTTCAAAACACATCGTTGAAATGATGGGCGGCAGGATCTGGATTAATTCAACGCCGGAACAAGGTTCTGTATTCTCTTTCACCATACAGGTAAAAACCGCAGAAGAACAACCTGAAGAAACTCCGGAATCCGGGGTAAACTGGAGCGGCCTTCGCGTGTTGGCGGCGCACAACGCGCCGGAAATTCAGGGCTATTTCGCGCAGACGTCGCGCGGCTTCGGCTTTGCCTGCGACATCGTCGCCGACAGCGAACGTGCATGTGATCTTATAGAAAAAAACGGCGCTTACGATATCGTCTTTATTGATGGAGCGATTCCCAATATCGCCAGTATAATTGAAAGCGTCCGAAACGGCGGACAGCCCGGTCAAAACAAAAAACGGAGTAAGATAACGGCTATCGTATCCTCGCTGGAATGGGAAATTCTTTCCGAGAAATTCCAGAATTTCGGCATTGATCATTTCCTGACAAAACCCATACTTCCACATAGCATTATCGATTGCCTTCAAACCTGCTTCGGCGGTCGGTACATGACTCAAGAACTGGAGAAAACGGAAGTTGACGTTTTTCCCGGTCGCCGTGTGCTGCTGGTCGAAGATTTGGAGATCAATCAGGAGATCGTGCAGGCGTTCCTTGAACCAACGCGTCTTGAAATCATTTGCGCAGGAAACGGCGTGGAAGCCGTGAAGTTATTCAGCGAATCGCCCGACCGATACGACATAATTTTCATGGATTTGCAGATGCCGGAAATGGACGGTTACGCCGCTACGCGGCACATCCGGGCGCTGGACATACCAAATGCCCGCACCATACCGATTGTCGCAATGACGGCCAATGTCTTTAGCGAGGATGTGGAAGAATGTCTCGCCGCCGGTATGAACAACCACATAGGAAAGCCTATAATATTTGAAGAAGTATTGAAAAAGTTGCGGCAGTATCTTAATTGATCCATTCGGCGTACCTATCGGCTGAGGAAGTAATTAATGAAAAAGAACATCGGCAGATTGTGGATGACGGCATTGTTTATTGCCTGTAACGCGTTCCTTGTATCGGCGGCCGGACTTGATTGTGCGTCGATGACGAACTCGAAGGCTACAGGCGTAACGATTCAGAAGGCCGAACAGATATCAGCCGTGCCGGTGGGCGGTTTGATAAATACTGGCGCGGCGCCCATGAAGCTCGAAGTTGCAATGCCGTCCTACTGCCGGTTGGATGGAATCGTCGATCCTCGCAAAGGCGTGAACGATGCAGCGTACGGGATCAGGTTTGCGCTCGCGTTGCCCGAGAACTACAACGGGCGGTTCATGCTGCAGGGCGGGGGCGGTCTGAATGGCAGTGTGGGAATGCCGCTTGGAGCGCAAGCCGCGGGAAATATTCCGGCGTTGGCGCGCGGCTACGCGGTAGTGTCAATGGATAGCGGACACGAAGGCAAAGGCGGCTTCGACGACAGCTTCATGTCGGATCAGAAAGCGGCGCTGGATTTCTACTATCTTGCGGTCGGGCGCATTACGGATGTTGCGAAGGAACTCGTAGCAAGATACTACGGAAAGCCGGTCGCGCATTCTTATTTTTCCGGATGCTCGACCGGCGGACGCGAGGGAATGATTCTCTCCCAGCGCTATCCGGAATTGTACGACGGCATAATTGTAGGAAATCCAGCGATGCGAACCGGCTACTCCAATTTGGGGCTGGCATACATAGGTGAGGTTTTTGGCGAAGCCGCGCCGAAAGATGCGTCAGGAAAGGCGGATCCCGGCAAACTGTTCAGCGATTCAGACAAACAGCTTATCAAAACATCTTTGCTGAGCACCTGCGACGAAAAGGATGGGATAAAAGACGGGATGATTTTTAATCCGCTTGCGTGTAATTATGACCCCGTTGTTCTGACCTGCAAAGGCGGAAAGACGGATAATTGCCTGACGGAACAGCAGGTTAAGGCGCTCAAGACCGCATTTGCCGGTCCCAAAGACCCGTTTGGCAATGACATCTACGTGTCGTTTCCCTACGACCCGGGTATCGCCGACATGGATGGCTTCCTTCCCGGTCTGCTTGCGGGCCCGCGAATTCCGGTCGCCCAGCCGTCCGACGGCGAAAAGTTCGACGCGGCGCGACTGGCGGCGCAAATTGACAAGAATGAGAACGCGCGCATTGGAGACAGCCTTTGGACCAATCTGAGTACCTTTGCTTCGCGCGGTAAACTGATTTTCTATCACGGAATGAGTGATCCCTGGTTCTCGCCGCTCGACACTTTTACCTACTACAAAAATATGGCCGCTGAAACAGGCGGCGAGCAAAAGGCTCTTGAGTGGTCGCGGTTCTATTTTGTTCCGGGAATGGGACATTGCCAGGGCGGCTCCGCCACGCTCGACAATTTCGACATTCTGGGCGCCATTACCGATTGGGTAGAGAAGGGCGTTTCTCCGGAAGGCATCGTTGCGACCGGCCGATCGCTGCCGGGCCAGGCGCGCCCGCTTTGCCCCTACCCAACTCACACGCAGTACAAGGGTCAGGGTGATCCCGGGGACGCTAAAAATTATGAATGTAGGTAAAACGTTGATGTCTTCATCGCTTTCTTAAGAAAACACTGATTAATTGCTTGTGCGGGCGAATCGCTGCGTTGCGCGGTGCTCGTAACCTCAACATATTTCTATATATGATTCGGTTCCTGTGCTCCGTGCGCCTTGCGCTTCATCCCGCACAAGCAATTAATCAGCGCTTTCTTAATACTTTTTTACGCGATCCATGAAACGGCTGAAGTTTTCCGCGGTTTCCTCAATCGAATCACCGCCGAATTTTTCAAGGAACGCGCCGCAGAGTTCAAGCGCAAGCATGGCCTCGCCTACAACTCCTGCGGCGGTAACGGCGCAGACGTCACCGCGTTCAACCGCGGCGTGAAAAGTCTGTTTCGAGCAGACGTCCACGGACGCGAGCGGTCGGCGCAAAGTCGGGATCGGTTTCAGGTAAATACGCGCGCGTACTTCCTCGCCGTTGCTGATGCCTCCTTCAATTCCTCCAGCCCGGTTGGTTTCATGGCGGAAACGCCGCTCGTCGGAATCATAAGAAATCGCATCATGCACCCTTGAGCCTGGTTCTCCCGCCCCAGCAATGCCATCGCCGATTTCCACAGCCTTGACGGAAGGAATGCTCATCATCGCAGCGGCAAGCCGTCCGTCGAGACGCCTGTCCCACTGAACATGTGAACCAAGTCCCGTCGGAACACCGGCGGCCACTATTTCAACAACTCCTCCGAATGTATCACCGGCTCTTGCGGCTTCATCAATCAGGGTGATCATACGCACGGCGGCATCACGGTCGGCGCAGCGTAAATACGCGGCGAAAACGGCTTTTTCTTCGCCGTTTTCGCCGGCTTCTCTATCAATGGCGGCAATATCGTCAAACGGCAATTTTTCATACGCAGCGGCGACCCGCTCTCCACCTATGGCTAAAACATGGCTTGCAATGCGTATACCGAAATATTTCATGAACAATCGCGCGAATGCGCCGCCAGCTACTCGCGCGGCCGTTTCGCGGGCGCTGGCGCGCTCAAGTATGTCGCGTATATCTCGCGTCTGATACTTCAGCGCGCCGGGCAGGTCGGCATGTCCCGGTCGTGGGTGCGTTATGTTTCGCAGGTCGGCGTCGCCCGACACGGAATCACAGGACATGGAAATTCGCCAGTTTTCCCAATCTTTGTTGGCTACCAAAAACGAAATCGGACTTCCAAGAGTCCTGCCATGGCGCACGCCGGAGAGGATTTCCACATGGTCGCTTTCGATCGCCATGCGTCTGCCGCGGCCATAACCAAGCTGCCGCCGGTATAATTGACGGTCGATTTGCTTACGGTCGACTTCAAGGCCGGCGGGAAGCCCCTCCAGAAATCCGATAAGTCCTTTGCCGTGAGATTCCCCGGCGGTATAAAATCTGAACATTGTGTCTTTCTTTTGCATTAAGGAGGCTCTGTGTTACCTCCTAAGCGCTTACTTATCGCCAGACGTCGATTGAAACGCCTCGGCCTCCCATGAAATCGGTTACGAACCATACGCTTGCCGTACTTCCTCCCGCCACTATCGCCCGGATATTCTGTGCGTTGGGATAATGATGGATCAGCGCGTTTCCCGGAACTTTCTGCCAACCGGCGTAGGGTTCCAATCCCTGCTTACCAAGCGGGCCCATCATGCCGGACGCGATGGAATTGGCCCAATACATTTCCGCGGTCGTTACAGCGTTCTTTGAAAGCCATTCGCCGAACTCCGCCTTGGTTTTAAAACCCTGCGTATTCCGTAGCTGATAGGCTACGGACGGATCCATGATAAACGTCGCCGCATTGGTTGCCGCCAGTACACGCATAAAGTCGCGCATAAGATACTGCGGCGGATAATGCTCAACGACCGAACCGGAGCAGTTAACAAAATTCCAGCCCGTCAGAACGGTCAAAACGCTGTCTTCCGGTTTATGTCCCATCAGTACGTGGTAGGGCTGCCAGCCTTCCGGAAGCTCTTCCTCGTTTTCCGCTATCGTCATATTGTTGTAACGCAGCGGATTGCTGAGTGAAGAATATCCCGTCACGCCTTCCTTGTATCCCTGGATGACGCTATGAATCAGGTTCATGGAACGACCAATTATGGAATTGGCTTCCGCTACCGGCCCAAGTGCGCCTATGCCGGAATTAACACCGATCTCTTTACGAATCGGCCCGTTGATTAACACCATGCTCGCGTTGGACGTTGTGGAGTCCATGTATGGAACCTGACTGGCAAGGGCGAGAATTACGGGAAAGTATTCGGGTTTCGCTCCGGCCATAACGGCGATGATGGCGACTTTTTCAACGGTGAAAGGCCGGTTTGTACCGAAAGTGCCGGACGCTTCCTTTACAAGTTCATCCGGCGCGTGGCTGGTGCATTTTAGCATCGCGGCGACTCTTTCTTCCGTCGGAAGGATAATCGGATTAAAATCCGTCCAATCCTTGTCCTTGAACAGGCGCTGCAGACTATCCTCAGTATCAGGCGGCAGAAATCGGGGCTCCGGCGCGGCTTCCGGCGGAATGCCCGTTATTTGCTCTTCCTCGGTCAGAGGTATCGTAAAACCGTTGACTATGGCTTGCATGATCGGTTTACCGCTGACATTGTCTTTATCTTCGAGGTAGTTTTTCAGCCTTTCCTGGCTGAGTCCGGTAAACGGATATGGCATACCGACGTAGCGGATTGGCATACCCGTGCCGTATTTAAAATGAGCGCCGATGCCGTACGATACGACGTTTTCATTTGCCAATGATACGGTGGGAATACCGTACTGTTTTTCAAGCGTACCCGCAAAGCGGCTCACGGCCGCGAGACATCCCCATCAACCGGCGACACCGATGATTACGCCGTCCCCTTTGTTCTCGGCTATTTCTTTCCATAGCGCCGGGTCATCCGCCGCGTAGTTGCCGCTTTTAAGTTTGAACACGGTTTTTACCCGTGGCATATTCCGGGTGAACCAGCCCTGCATTTCCTCCATTACGGGCGTGCGTCCCAGGCCTTCGTAATTTGTGTCCACCAGATAAATGGTTTTGCCTTCCAGCGTGTCGAGCCGGGGCGTCAGAGGCGTTCTTTCCGCCAGTGCTTCCGTAATGGCTGGATTCAACACCGTGATCTTCCGATTGCCGGCGTCAGCCGTGCCGCACCCTGTCTGCGATGCCAGGCTACCGGAAGCCACCAGGGCGGCGCCCGCCGGCAGGCCTTTTGTAAGTAAATCCCTTCTTTTCATAAACTGTCTCCTATTGAATTAATGGGGTACGTAAAAGAGAAACTTTTTCATGATGGCGCTCCACGAAATGTTCCATGCTCCATTCGCTGGTAAAAAGCAGCGCCCGGCGGGCATTCTCATCAAAGGCGATTGCAGCTTCGTAAGGAAGCAGTTCCGTAAGCGCGGCATCGTCGAGAGCCGAGTCAACCCAGCGCAGCGCCTTCCACGACATGTTTTCAATATTAGCCTCCGTGCCGTATTCGCTTGCGAGCCGATGCTTAAGCACGTCGAATTGCAGGAGGCCCACCGCGCCCAACAGCGTTTTGTTCTGGTGCGCGGAAGTCGGAACGCGGAACGCCTGAATTATATTTTCCGAAAGAAGCTGATCCAGTCCCTTGCGAAAAGATTTGTAATTCGCCGGCGACGGATTGCTGATAAAACCGAAATGCTCTGGCGCGAAACGCGGAATTTCGTCAAAGACAAGTTCCGGATCACAGCTAAGCGTGTCACCTACGCGCAGATCCTGACGTGAAACAAGACCGACAATGTCGCCTGGCCAGGCTTCATCAATGATTTCGCGGCTCTGACCGAAATGCGTGTGCGAATCGGAAAGACGTATCTTTTTCCCCGTCCGCGACACGTATGCCTGCATGTCGCGGTTGAATTTGCCGGAGCAGACGCGCACAAAGGCTATCCGGTCGCGGTGCTGCGGATTCATGTTGGTCTGAATTTTAAATATGAATCCTGAAAAATCCGGTGAATCCATAGGCACGACACCGCGATTGGATTTACGTGGGAGCGGCCGCGATGAGTATTCCACAAAGCCGTCCAGCAGCAGATCGACACCGAAATTATTAACCGCGCTGCCGAAATAAACGGGGATGGATTTTCCTTCCAGCACCGCAGTCGGATCGAACGCGCCCTGTACATGATCGAGAATTTCAAGTTCTTCGACGACACGATCGTAAGTTGTTCCGCGCAACTCGCGGGTAAGCGCCGGATCGGAAAAATCGCGGACTGAAACCGGCGCCTTGTACGCGCCGCCGGAAACACGTTCGTACAGGTGTGCCTCTTTCTGCAGCCTGTCGTAAACCCCGCGAAAATCAACGCCGTCGCCAAGAGGCCAGTTGACCGGACAGGCGGCGATTCTAAGCACGGTTTCAACTTCGTCGATCAGTTCCAGCGGCGCTTTACCGGCACGGTCAAGCTTGTTTATGAAGGCGAAAATGGGAATCCCGCGCTCACGGCATATTTCAAAGAGCTTGCGCGTCTGGCTTTCTATGCCTTTAGCCGCGTCGATAACCATTACGACGCTGTCCACCGCCATAAGCACACGATAGGTGTCTTCGGAAAAATCCTTGTGGCCGGGCGTATCAAGCAGGTTCATTCGCCGGTCGCGGTAGTCGAATTGCAGCAGCGTCGAGCTGACCGAAATACCCCGCTGTTTTTCAAGCTCCATCCAGTCTGAAGCCGTCTCTCGCTGTTTTTTCCGGGCGGTAACAGACCCTGCCAGTTGCAACGCGCCGCCGTAAAGCAGGAATTTTTCCGTCAGGGTTGTTTTGCCGGCGTCGGGATGCGAGATAATCGCAAACGTCCGTATTTTTCGTATTTCTTCTTTCATTACCTCGTTTATTTCGCTTCGCTGACCGCAACCGCGCAAGCAACAGTCGCGCCGACCATCGGATTGTTGCCCATTCCGATAAGTCCCATCATTTCAACATGCGCCGGAACGCTTGAGCTTCCGGCAAACTGCGCGTCGCCGTGCATTCTGCCCATTGAGTCGGTCATTCCGTAGGAAGCCGGGCCCGCTGCCATGTTATCGGGATGCAGAGTCCTTCCGGTTCCGCCGCCGCTCGCTACCGAGAAATATTTTCTACCATGTTCGCCCGCCCACTTTTTGTAAGTTCCCGCGACAAGGTGTTGGAACCGGGTCGGGTTGGTGGAGTTGCCGGTGATGGACACCTCAACTTCTTCCTTGCGCATAATCGCAACACCTTCGGTAACATCGTTACAACCGTAGACTTTGACCTTTGCCTTTTCACCGTCGGAAAAAGGTATTTCTTTTAAAACCTTCAAATTGTCGCTGTCAATGTCGTATTCGGTCTGAACGTAGGTAAACCCGTTGATTCTCGAAATGATATACGCCGCGTCTTTGCCCAGTCCGTTAAGTATGACGCTAAGCGGGGATTTTCGTGCTTTGTTGGCGGTTCTTGCAATTCCAATTGCGCCTTCCGCCGCCGCGAAACTCTCGTGCCCCGCCAGGAAACAGAAGCATCTGTTTTCTTCTTGCAGGAGCATTGCGCCCAGGTTGCCGTGACCAAGCCCGACCTCGCGGTTTTCCGCGACCGAGCCGGGGATGCAGAACGCCTGAAGTCCGATACCGATATCCGCTGCGGCTTCATCGGCCTTATAACTTCCCTTTTTAAGCGCAATAGCGGTTCCAAGTGTATACGCCCATACGGCATTCTCGAAAGCAATCGGCTGAACGCCTTTTACGATTTTTTCAACATCGATTCCTTTGGATTTGCATAAATCACGAGCCGCTTCCAAATCCGCGAATCCGTATTCTTTAAGGCAGGCGTCGATTTTTCTCTGGCGTCTGTTTTGACCTTCAAATTTAATATCACTCATCTATTACTACCTCCCTTATTCTTCACGTGGGTCAATTTTCCTGACCGCCTCGTCAAATCTGCCGTAATTTCCGATATTCGCCTTGTAAGCCTCGTCGGGCGTTTTGCCGTGGCGAATATCCTCCAGCATTTTACCGACTTTTATGAACTCGTAACCGATAATCTCGCCGTTCTTGTCAAGTCCTAATTTGCTGATGTAGCCCTCCGCCATTTCCATGTAACGAACGCCTTTTGCTTTGGTCGAAAAAATCGTGCCAATCTGCGAACGCAGCCCCTTGCCTAAGTCTTCAAGTCCTGCGCCGATAGGCAGTCCGCCTTCGGAGAAAGCCGTTTGTGTTCTTCCGTAAGCGATTTGCAGAAACAATTCCCGCATTGCCACGTTGATCGCGTCACAGACAAGATCGGTGTTGAGCGCTTCCAGAATGGTTTTGCCGGGGAGAATTTCTCCTGCCATTGCCGCAGAATGGGTCATGCCGGAGCAACCGAGCGTCTCAACAAGAGCCTCCTCAATAACGCCGTCTTTGACATTGAGGGTCAGCTTGCAGGTTCCCTGCTGGGGCGCGCACCAGCCAACACCGTGGGTAAGTCCGCTGATGTCGCCGATCTGGTAGGCTTTCACCCATTTTCCCTCAACGGGAATGGGGGCGGGTCCGTGGTTGGCCGAGTTTTTAACCGTACACATCTGCTCAACTTCGTGGGAATAAGAGATTTTACTCATTAATATAACCTGTCCTTTCCAATTTTTTGTGATGGTTATTATACTCCGAACATGGACAAATTACCCAAGTTTTGCCGATTGTTTGTTGAATTAAAAAGTTGATATTCTTTAACTTTTAAACCGCAACTGATTTTCCAGCATCGCGGTTTTCGGCATATAAAATCCCGCGCGCGCGGCGGTTTCAATCGTTCTTGAATAGATGTATTCAATTTCCATGGGGCGGCGGTTGTCGTAATCAAGTTTCATGCTCGGTGCGTATGGAATCATTTTAAGCGTCATGTCGATCATATTTTGTGCCAGCGATTCTTTAAGGCCGACGCCGCAACGGTTTGCGCCGTGAATAACCTCAAGCATGATTTCATGCACAAGGTGCCGCATGGAATCATGTGCGACCAGCCGGTCGGTCGTCGTATTCATAACAACCGTCAACCCGTTAAACGGAACATTCCAGACCAGCTTACGCCAGCGCGCGAATTTCAGATCTTCGGAAAACTCCGCCGGAACTTCCGCCGCACGTAAATCATCCAATACTTTTTCTAAAATAGCGATGTTTTTTACATTGTATGACCCAATATCAAGCCTTCCGTAATCGAGATGCCTGATATGGCCGGGGCCGGTTTTTTGCGAGCAGATAAAAGCCAGACCGCCCGCTATCTCCGCTTCGGGAAGTTGAGCGGCAAGGTCTTGTTCAACGCCAAGTCCGTTTTGCAGCAGTAAGACCACGGAGCCGGAGCGCAGAAGCGGCCGTAGCAAATTCGGCAGATCTTTATTTTCCGTGGTCTTTACGCAGACCAGAATAACGTCGCACAAAGGCATGGCGTCCGCGGCGGCATAGGCGTTGACCGTCGGCAGCCGAAAAACGCCCCTGACGGAGTCAATGCGCAGACCATTTTCCCGCACACATTCATAATCGCTACGCAATAGAAAATGTACATCTCTGCCCGCACTGGCCAACATGCCGCCGTAAAAGCCGCCAATGGCACCCGTTCCGATTACACCGTACCTAAGGAAGTGCGGATTAAATGCCTGTTCGGGCGAATCACTGCGTTGTGCGGTGCTTGTAACCTTGACATATTGAGCTGGTATATGCTTCGGCTCCTGCGCTCCATGCGCCTTGCGCTTCATTCCGCACAGACATTTACTCCGCATTTCTTTTAACACGCTCCTGGAACGCCCTTACCCAAAAACCGTTTAGCATCTTTATCGCGAAGTTCCATGGCTTTATGAACGCCTGTCATGTCTTGCTCCTACTGATAAATATTGGATGCTAGCGAAAGTAAGTGAAACATACGCTTTATAACACAGTCATTTTGAACGGGCAAGCTATCCAGTGGTTCATAATTTTTTAATCGGGCTAAAATAATTGAACGCAAATAAACGGATGCGCATCCGTACTTTTCGCTTTAAAGAAACACACGCGAATTGACAGTTTTCACCTTACTGTGTTAGTTTAGATAGTCTGAAATGGAGGTTCCGGCATGAAGTTCTCAACCAGGAAAGTTGACGATGTTGTAATCATTGATGTGGATGGAAAAATTCTCCTGGGAGAGGGGGATGTGGAAATCAAGGAAGCGGTGGACAGCCTGCTGGAACAAGGTCAGAAAAAAATACTGCTGAACCTTGGAAAAGTTCCATATATGGACAGCGCGGGGCTCGGCGAATTAATTCGCTGTTTTACCGCATTGCGCAAGAGCGGCGGTCATTTCAAACTGCTGTCTCCGAATCCGCGAATTAAAGACCTGCTGAACATCACTAAACTGCTGAATGTTTTTGACTCTTACGACAGTGAACAGGCCGCCGTCGCAAGTTTTCCGAAGTAGGGAAATGCTGATCAAAGTTATGGCAAGGTTCCCATCTGTTTGCGTCGGTCTTTTAATTCTGGGCATATTTCTCCCTGGCGCGGCTTTTGCGCAACAGACACGAAGTATGTCGTCAAAGCACGTCGTTTTGCAATTTCCCGCGGAAAGGGAAATTCTTGTCCGGGAATTGTCTGCCGAGGCTGAACGATGCTATGAGTATGTGAACAGGGCCACAAACGGCGGACTTCCTCGCAATATCACGGTTACGCTGGATTGGGCGGCTTCGGAAAACTCCTGGAATTTTCGGACGTCTCGCGTCACGATTGGCGTGAACCAGCCGGAAGCGATTGTGGACACCCGGAAGTTTCTGCGGCATGACCTTGTTTACGGAATCGCGAAGCTCGGATTAATTAACCTTTCAAAAGGCGCCCACCGTGAGGACACGGAATTCCTCTTTGAAGGAATGGCTGAAATTCTGACACACGAATACAGTCATAGTACGCGCAGTCTGGATGCCGCATGGGCAACGGCTAAACTGCTGGATGAAGCAGGTCTGCTTGGAATTTCAAATCAACGCGCCTGGTCGGAATTTTCCGGAGGGAAAAAAAATCACCGCAACGCCGCGCCGGGCATCACATTCCTCCTGACCCAGCGCGAAATAGAACGCGCTCGGCCGGCGAAATTTTTCGAAGCTCTCCAAAAAAACAGTTTCTTAAATGCCCTGAATCTTGCGTTTAAAGCACCTGCACTGGAACTTGAAGCCGCCTGGCTGAAAAAAATTCGTTCTTACGAGATTCCTGAACTCATCACAATACCGAACAGCGACGCACCGACTCTATTAAAAATCGCGCAGGACGCGGATCCGGCATCTGTAGGACCAGTACGTTTAAATTTATTCATTAAAAGCTCGGCCAATATTTATGCGGAAAATGTTTTCGTCCGGGATTTGCGCTTGGGAAAAACATTTCAGTTGAAGGATGCCGCCTCGGAAAACGATGAGAAAAACGATGTGTCGTCGTTTTCAGTTGTTATTCCAGTGGATGACGACTGTCCCGCGGGAAATTATTCAATTCAGGTAATAATGATTGACGACATAGGCAATCTGCGCCAAGACAGCGGAACGTATTCCGTGGTTCGGTAAATACTGAAAAAACACCCGTACAGGATGGTTGCGTGGTGCCTTAAATCGCGCCCCTACTTTTTAGTTTTAATATTTGCACTGACGCGGTCTATGGTTTCCTTTAAATCCTGGGATGGATTTAGCTCGTAGGCTTTTCTATACGCCCCTAAAGCCTGCTCGTGTTTATTCTGCCTTTCATATACCAGCCCAAGCCGCGTAAATACTTCGCGGTTATCAGGAAGCAGGGTGCTTGCCGCCGTCAATTCCTTCTCCGCTTCGGCATACCGCTTCTCAAATAGATATGCTTCGGCGAGATTGTAGTTGATATAACCGTTTTTTGAATCATACGTCTTTGCATTAAGCAGATTTTGTACGGCATCCTGGTATCGCTTGTCAGAAAGTGACTGGACTCCTTTTTTTAAATACGCTTTTCCGAGAATGTCGCCAACCGACGCTTCGCCCGATTTCAGGGTACCGGCTCTTTCAAGAGTCTGGATGGCTTCATCAGTACGATTCAGATTGAAGTATGAAGCTCCCAGCATGAAAAACAGCGTCCAGTCGGACGAATTAACGCGAACGGCTTCTCGCAGGTTATTCACTGTTTCGGAATAATTATTAATCCTGTAATAAGCGGTTCCGCGGAAGATACTGACGTTCGCTCTTTCAGATTCAGGAATTTTTTCTTTGGCGGCAAGCGGCTCGGCCTTGCTGAACGCGGAAATCGCCTCATTGTAACGCTTCATATTAAAGTATGCCTGACCAAGTCCGAAATAGGTGGCAAAAGCGGTTGAATTTAATTCAGCAGCACGTGACAGTGCCTGTACCGCAAGCGCATTGTTATTGATACCCAGATAGCAGAGTCCAAGCAGGCGATGCCCGAATTCCCAATCGGGAGACTTGTCAAGATCAGGTTTAAGTTCCTGAATCGCGCGGTTGTAATCTCCCTGCGAGTAGTAGGCAACCGCCTGTTTGTAATCGGCAAGCGCCGGGCGAACCGCAATTGATGCGGATAAAAGCAGTGAAAGCGGACATATAAAAAAATATCTAATCATGAAATTATCCCTTTTTTGATACTTCTCCATCTCTTACTTCGAAATGTAAGACGTCATCCGGCACGGAATTGATTAAAAAATTTCGTGTGGAAGTTATAAGCGTCTGTGTCCGGCTGGACAAATAACCTAAGAATATTCGAAGACGCGCTTCATCCAGTTCAGCCTCGGCGTCATCAACCAAAAATACCGGATAAAACCCGTGCGTTTTAAAATGTATCTCCATCTGGGAAAAATACAACGAAAGAAGGCCGGATCTCTGCTGCCCGGAGGAACCGAAATCTATAAGCGATTTGCCATTTACGAACAGTTTCAGATCGTCTCTGTGTGGCCCGACAGACGTATGCCCATAATGTCTGTCTTTTTCACGCAATTTCAATAATTTTTCACGAAAATTTTTCTCAAGAACTGAAATATTAATATCATCCATTCCAAGTGAGGAAAAATAGTGTATTTTAAATTCCTCCGATCCAAACAGACCTCGGGGAAGCTCACGCTTCATACTTTCAATATATTTCAGACGATTTGAAAGAACAAGCGTTCCGGCACGCACAAGCGCCTCATCCCACGCATCCATAAGCCGTGCTTCATATGATATTTTGCCATCGCGTATGTCACTGAGAACGCTGTTTCTCTGTTTTAAAGCACGGCTGTAGGTTGCAAGCCCGTCGATATGCCCGGGATAGATTGAAACCATGGCCCGATCAAGAAAAGCCCTGCGATCGGTCGGGCCGCCGCGAACCACGTTCAGGTGTTCGCGTGCAAAAGCAAGAAGGTGTAGGTTTCCTACAAATTCATTAAGGGGCGCGGGCTTTCCCATCAGGAACATCTTTTTTTCAGTCCCGCTTATTAATACAGAAATATCCCTGTTAAGCGATCCGCGCTCTATCAACCCTTCAATACGGCAACACGACTCCCCATACCGTGTACATTCATTTGCAGACGACGTGCGAAAACTCCTGCCGTATGCAAGAAAATAAATCGCCTCCAGTATATTTGTTTTGCCATGACCGTTAAGCCCGGAAAAAAGAGTAATCCCTTCTTCACGCGGAACTATATCCTGATCCCGAAGATTACGATATTGAAATAAACGAATCCGGACGACGCGCACACCCTAACCAGGATATTAAACATTCATTGGCATAGCGATGTATCTATATTCAAGATCATCGGCACCCACCGGCCTTAGTAATCCCTGGGTTTCAGAATCCTTTATCGCTATGGAAACCGAATCAGCGCCGCAGGCGCCGATAAAATCCAGTAAGTATTGAGAATTAAAGCCAATATTAAGCTTTTCTCCTTCAAATTCTATCGGAACCACTTCTCTGGACTCCCCGGCGTCGGCATTTACCGCTGAAAGCTCAAGTTCTCCGGTACTGAACGAAAGTTTTATTAATCTCAGTTTTTCTTCCGACATGACGGCGGCACGCCTTATACAATCACCAAAATCCCTGGTACCAACAACGATAAGCTTGTCGTTGTCCCTTGGAATAACCAGTTCATAATTAGGAAACTGCCCGGCAAGAATACTTGAAACAATCCGTTTACTACCGGCTGTAAAGAACAGGTGATTATCATTTCGCCCGAACTCTATCATTATATCCTGGCCGCTTACAAATTTCATAAGCTCCGTAAGCGTTTTTCGTGGAATAAGCGCCTTAATCTCCTCTTCAACCCCGGCAATTTCCATTTTTTTACCGACAAGTGCAAGGCGATGCCCGTCGGTAGCCACCATGTTGATTCCGTCAGACTGAATGACAAGCAGCGCCCCGTTCAGGGAATAGCGCGATTCCTCCTGAGTGATGGCAAACATCGTGCGCTGAATCATTTTTTCAAGAAGGTTCCCCGGAATGACTGCAATCGTCGGCGCAGGATCGGGAATCACCGGAAAATCATCTTTTTGAACCGCTACGATTTTGTAATGTGAATTTCCGGAGCGTAGTTCCACTCGATTATTTTCCAGCAGTGACAGTTCAATTTCAGAATTTTCAGGTAAGAGCCGCACTATCTCAAAAATCCGGCGTGCGCCTATCGTGGTGGCTCCTTCCAGTGCAACCGCAGCGGCGCAACCGCAGCGAATGGTCACATCTCCATCCGAAGCGGTAATATCAAGACGATCGCCCATGGCTTCAATCAGGATATTCGAAAGAATAGGAATTGTGTTCTTTTTTTCTATAACCCCTTGTACTAAGTTAAGTTCATTCAACAACGAATTTCTCGTCACAATAAATTTCATGAACCATGCTCCTTGTAAAATTTAAAAATCAATTATACAGCCTTTGAGGCTTATAGACTAAAAAAAACTGAAATCTGAAAGGACTGAACAGACCATCAAGGTTGCGACAGCAGAATACTTCTAAATGCTTTCATTTTTAATTAAATATAATAGTGGTAGTAGTAATACCTGTGAATTCTGTTGAAAAGACCATATCATATGTAAATACAATATGATAAGAGGTGGATGATTTTTTAGTGAACAGTTGAAAATCAGGTTTTTACTGTGAAAAAAAATGTTCTAAAAAATTTCACAGGAGAATTAACAGTTTTTTAACAGAGCACATTCTGTGAAAAAAGTTTAGAAATACAATAAAATCAAATAATTATCCTGTGAAAAACCATGTGGAAAATAAATCAACGATTATGATAACGTTTAATAAATCCTGCTGTGAACGGCCATTAAGATTGATCCAAAAACGGCCACTTAAATTGAGCCACTTTTCACCCTTTTTTTACCGTAAAACCGGCGGCCAAGTCAATGAAACGAACA
>Ga0082212_10004950_pt1 | contig 18361 bp, 20 predicted proteins | sample TergutNt197P3_FD_71548 | JGI IMG/M metagenome (GOLD analysis project Ga0082212, IMG submission 71548) | Neocapritermes taracua P3 segment gut microbial communities from Petit-Saut dam, French Guiana - Nt197 P3 | ecosystem: Host-associated > Arthropoda: Insects > Digestive system > Gut ...
AAAAACCGTCTCGGTTTCTATGGATATTTTGCTGGTGATGCCCCAGGTTTTGGCGTCGTTGATGGATGTGCCGACGAAGTTTTTGACGGTGACTTGGTTGAACAGGCTGACCATCAGATAGATGAGGACGGCGACGGCTATGATTGTTCCGGCGATGATGCCGTAGCGGATCAGTTTGCGTTTGTTGTAGGTGTTGTCGATCTCTGTGTCGTGTTCGGGGGCGGTGATGCCGGCGGAAGGTACGCTTGAAACCGCTGAAACAGGATACATCGCGCCTGAAGCGGAAGCAGCTGTTCCCGTGTTCTCTGTTCTGCTATAGTTCTTTTGACTAAACTGGCTAAGAAAATCTTCACTCATGAAGCTCAAGGTTCCCTTCCCGTAGTCTACGAACACCCTCCGTTTGCCGGACAATCCTTAAGGCACAGACTCCAGATCTTACTGTTTCTTCATTGTCCATTTGTCCACAGGCTGAAGGATATCAGCCTTGTCAATTGTCCATTGCTATTGTCCATTGTCCATTGTCAATTGTCCATTGTCCATTGTTATAAGTTTTCCTTTCCGCAATTTATAAACGATATCCGCATGTTTAGCTATTTGTGAAGAGTGTGTAACCACAATAACGCATTTGTTATGTTCATGCACTAATTTTTGCAGTATGATGACGATCTCATTTTCCATGTCTTCGTCTAAATTCCCTGTGGGTTCATCAGCCAGAATCACATCAACATTGGTGGCCAGTGCTCTGGCAATCGCTACCCTTTGTTGTTCACCGCCGGAGAGTTTATTAATCGCCCGATCGGCTTTGGCGTTGTCCAGTCCGATATAGTCCAACAGGTTATGGGCGACCTCGTTAATATCTGGCGGTAGCTGGTTATCGGTTATGCTCATGGCGACTTTGATGTTTTCCGCCGCTGTCATGTACGGAATTAAGTTGTAAGCTTGAAAGATGATGCTGACTTTATTGCGCCGGTACTCCTCAAATCCGATACTGCCGATGTCCTGCCCATCGTAAAGCACTTGTCCGGAATGGGGCTTGTCCAATGCGCAAAGCAAGGAAAGAAAAGTGGTTTTGCCCGAACCGGATTCACCCAAAATGACGTTAAACTTGCCGCGATCGAAGCCGCAGGTGACATCTTTGAGAATGAATCTTCTGGAATCTCCATCCTGATAAAAATAGTTGATATCTTTTACCACAACCAGGCTCATGATTATTGTCCTCCCAACTGTACAAATGTTAATGATGGCGCCTCTTATCTATAAGTTTATGCAGCCCATTTTATCATTTCGGAAAATAACTCTCTCTACAGCAATATTCTTGCACCAACTCTCTGATACCACATTTTCAAGGATATTTTTTCTTACATTAGAATTTTCTTAGGATTCAGCCGTGATATATAAGCAATTGGCATCAGCGTTGAGAGGCTGACTGTCCCAATACCGACAGCATAAAACAGCAACATGGTTATCAGATCAAGTGACACCGCATACGACCGCGCAACCTCATTGCTGTCGATCTCTGTCCTGTAGCCCATATATTCTAATTCCGTGTAGACGTAGCCATTATTGCTCTTTTTTCCCTGTTCAGCGGCAACTTGATCCACCAACATTTTTTCAGAAATGGAACCGGCTAGAATATTGCCGGAAAATAAAGACAAAGTAATGGCAATCAAGGCAACAACAACCACCTCCAGAGCAATCTGCACGACAACCTTTGTTTTCCGCTCACCCAAGGAAAGGTAGACACCAATCTCGTGCTTGCGGTCTCTTAAGAACAACGTAATTAGGAGACTTAAGATGATGAGCGAAGCTCCCACGACAACAAACAAAACGATTGCCCTCCTGTTAAAAAATTAAGAATGAGGAAGGCTTTTCTCTCTGCAATGAATAGGCTATAGGTTTTTAAAAGACAGGTACGGCCGAACCGCCCCTGTTGTTCCCAGAAACACATAATGGGTTTTAGATATCAACCTGGTAAAAACCAAATGAAATATTTTTTATTTGCATACTGGGAGCATTTATTTGTGACCATGAACCTCCTGCTACCGCAGGCGAGTTATACTCCCAACCATTGATGAGTACTCCTGAATAGTAAGTTGATCATTCTTACACAAAGTGTGATTATATGAACGCTTGCAAGCTTAACCACCATTGGTCCCTAATTACAATATTGATCATTGATCTTTCTACATCAAAATTCTCTTGGGGCTTAATCGTATCGCGTAAAGGATAGGGATCAAAGCAGAAATCCAGATTGTGCCGATGCCAACGGCATAAAAAAGAAGGATTGTCATCAGGTCAAGGGATACCTCATAAGACTGTACAATATCATCACTACTGATTTCAAATTGATAACCCCTGGTTTCTAATTCTATTTTTGACCAGGAAAACTCTTCGGTTTGTACTTGCTCCGCGGCTATCTGATCAATAAGCATATTTTCTGAAACAGCTCTGGACAGAATATTCCCGGATAACAACGACAAGGTAATGGCAATCACGGCAACAATTATTACCTCTAAGCCAATTTGCATAGCAATCTTGATCTTTCTTTCGCCCATAGCGAGGTAAATGCCCATTTCATGGCGGCGGTCTCTTAAGAACAATGTAGTCAGGAGACCCAATATGATAATGGTTGCAGCTATTGCTATATATAGTACAATGGCTGTGATATCCTGAATGGATTTTAGTGGAGCGGCAACTTTATTGAAATCTTCAGCGAAATTTATAACTTTATAGTAATCCGGCATGAGGGTGACCGAATCTTCTATGAATCTGTCCATATCCATCGGGTCTTTTAGAATATATAAAGGGGTGTATTCTTTCAGTTCCCTGAAATCCATCCCCGTCAGGTTTACGTATTCATTGTATCGCGCTGTATTCACTTCATACAAAACCTTATTGGGAGCGTATATTTTGTTTTCCATATCATCATCCATCCAACTCAAATCGTCATACCCGTAACCACCTGTTCTTACTTGCTTAACAGGTTCAAAGATGCCTATGACCTCAAATTCATAGTGTTGGAAATTGATAAGCTGGCTATTTCCGTCCGCATCACCATAAAGTAGATTTATTTCAAAATCTACTTTTGAGCCAACCGATATATTGTTTATATTGGCGACACTTTGCGAGATCAGAGCTACATAAGAAATATTTGTGATTTCCTGTTCGTTAAATACGCGGCCCGAAATAAGTTTGATTTTGTCTTCTTTCAGATCGATCAAGTCGGGATCGTTAACACCCTGAAATGCAAAGGCATTGAACCAAGCGGCGCCATATAGGTTACGACCAGACCTCTCCAAAACTCTGCTTTCAAATGTGGTGCCAACAGAATAGTCAAAGCTTTTCACATAAGGTAATGTTCCTATTTTCTCAATAGTTTCGACCGATAAGCTTTCCCGCAAGAATTCCGGGTTTTGTTCCTGAAGAACCGACCCTATTTCCTCATCATATTCCAGGGTCACAACCGGAGTCATCTTCGCACGGATAATAGACTCGGTGCTTTTGACAGCCTTCTGGACCGAAATAGCACCAGCGATAATGTTGCCCAAGATGAAGATAAGGCCTAATAATATCAGCGATTTGATTGGTTGTCTAACGATACTGGTAAATCCCCTTTTGAGATAATTCATGCGATGCCTCTTTCTAATAATATCCCCACGTCAAGGGTATTGGGAACGCAGAAACAATTCGTTCCCCAAACCACATCGAGTATCATTTTTCGTGACAGTCATCTGCCAAAGCCCGATTATTCACAATGTTCCTCCTCAATAACAACATCTAATAGATGACGCCTCCCGGCTCCTTCTTTATGTTGATTATAGCAATTTTATATGCGTTTTTCAATGAGCGCTTCCGTAAACAAGTAGTAAAATCGGGCAGGCGTCAACAAGACTGGCTGACGAGTAACATAAAAGAACCGCGCGAACGCGGTTCTCACTGGAATGGCTATAGCCGATTCGACTACCAATCGGCACATAAACTGCTGATTCTATGCGTTGTAACTCTTCTCCCTGCCTTTTCATTGTCAATTGGTCCACAGGCTGAAGGATATCAGCCTTGTCAATTGTCCATTGCCAATTGCTACTTCCGCGCCTGCAGCCGGCTGATCGCCCGCCGCAGCGAAGCCTCAGCCCGGGCGACGTCAACATTGGACACCCTGTCCTTCAGGCGTTTCTCCGCCCGGGTCTTGGCCGCCTCAGCTCTCATCATATCAATGCTGTCGGCCAGTTCAGCCGTCTCCGCCAGCACGGTGACATGGTTATGCTCCACCTCCGCGAAGCCGCCGGAGATGGCCATCTTCTTGACCTCGTCATCAACTGTATAACGGATCACGCCGCTCTTCAGCGACGCGATCAGAGGCGTATGCCGCGGCAGAATACCCAGCTCGCCCTCAGTGGCGGGGAGCGCCACGAACTGAACGTCGGCATCCAGAACGGCGCCTTCCGGCGACACCACTTGAAAATAAAACGTTCCGGCCATGGCTCATGCCTCCAATTTCTTGGCGTTTTCCAGCACGTCCTCAATGCTGCCGGCATACTCGAAGGCTTTCTCCGGCAGAGTATCATAGCGGCCTTCGCAGATTTCTTTAAAGCTGCGCACGGTATCCTTGATCGGCACGAACTTGCCTTTCATACCGGTAAACGCCTCAGCGACGGAAAACGGCTGAGAAAAGAACCTCTGGATACGGCGGGCGCGGTTAACAAGAAGCTTCTCATCCTCGCTAAGCTCGTCCATCCCCAGAATCGCGATGATATCCTGTAGTTCCTTGTAACGCTGCAGGATCTTCTGGACTTCCCGGGCGACGCTGTAATGCTCTTCGCCCACAATAGACGCCGTCAGAATCTGGGACGTGGAATCGAGAGGATCCACCGCCGGATAGATACCCATCTCCGTAATAGCGCGGCTCAGAACCGTCTTGGCGTCCAAATGGGCGAAAGCCGTCGCCGGCGCCGGGTCGGTCAGATCGTCCGCCGGCACATAGATCGCCTGCACCGAAGTCACAGACCCGCTCCTGGTTGACGTAATCCGCTCCTGCAGATGTCCCATTTCCGTAGCCAAAGTCGGCTGATATCCCACAGCCGAAGGCATACGGCCCAGCAGCGCCGACACCTCAGATCCCGCCTGAGTGAACCGGAAAATGTTATCAATAAAGAGCAGCACGTCCTGATTCTTGACGTCACGGAAATATTCGGCCATGGTCAGCCCTGTCAGACCCACCCGCAGACGCGCGCCGGGAGGTTCGTTCATCTGCCCGAACACCATCGCCATTTTGCTGATAACGCCGGAATCCTTCATCTCATTCCAGAGGTCGTTGCCTTCGCGGGTTCGTTCGCCCACACCGGCAAACACCGAGATGCCGCCGTGGTGGGTCGCAATGTTGTTAATAAGCTCCTGAATCAACACCGTCTTGCCCACGCCGGCACCCCCGAAGAGCCCCACCTTGCCGCCCTTGGCGTAAGGCGCCAGCAAATCAACCACCTTAATGCCGGTCTCTAATACAGTATCCGTCGTTTCCTGCTCCACAAAAGGCGGCGCTTTGCGGTGAATCGGCAAAACCATATCGGTCTCCACCTCAGGCAAGTTGTCGATCGCTTTCCCCAAAACGTTAAACATCCGCCCCAAAGTCTCGTCTCCCACATGAACGGAAATCGGCGCGCCTGTGTTCACAGCTTTCATGCCGCGCTGCAATCCGTCCGTGGAAGACATAGCAATACAGCGAACAGTGTCGTTCCCCATATGTTGCATAGCCTCCAGCGTCAGATCAATGCCGCCGGCTTCATCCTGAATGGTGATCGCGCTATAGATTTCCGGCAAAGCGTCGGCGCTGAATTCACAGTCAACCACCGCGCCGGTCACCTGAATGACTTTCCCGGCTTGTGCGGAAACAGCCGGCGCTTTCGCCTGTGACGGCGTCACCTGTTTCACTTTCCCCGGTTTTTCTTGCGTATTAGTCACAAAAACGAACCCCCCTTTAGCAATTGTCAATTCAGAATAATTGTCCGAAGGACCATTATTCCAAAGCCGCTGCCCCGCCGACTATCTCCGAGATTTCCTTGGTGATGGCCGCCTGACGCGCCCGATTCATAGCCAGTGTATACCGTTCGATCATACCTTTGCAGTTTTCCGTAGCCGCATCCATCGCCGTCATTTTGGCGCCTTGCTCGCTGGCTTTGCTTTCCAGCAGCGCGTTGTAAACCAACTTGTTGAGATACTGCGGCAACAAGGCTTCCAGGATGGCGTGGGGATTCGGCTCAAAAATATAGTTGTCGACGGATTTGCCTGTTTTCTTCCCGCCGGTCCTGCCGGACTCCTCATGGCTGGCCCTTTGGCGTTCCCGCTGGCCTTCCCGGTAGAGCATGGCGTTGGTCCAGTGATCCTTACCATAGTTCGAATCGAGGGTTTCGTCTTCCAATTCGATAGGCAGCAGACATGTCATACTCGGCGTCTGGGTCAGCACAGAAACAAACCGGGAAAAAACCAGACAGACTTCATCCACTTCGCCTTCTGTGTACAGGCGGACAAGTTCCTCCGTGATCGCGCCGGCTTGCTCATAGGTCGGACTCTCGCCCAAACCGGTGAACTCCGCCAGAATCTCCGTTCCCTGACGTATGAAGTAATCTCTGCCCCGGCGTCCCACCGTAATCAGGGCGCAAGGCGAATCTTCTTTGCTGAGGATCGCCTGCATAGTGCGGATCAAGTTGGCGTTATAGCCGCCGCATAGGCCCCGATCCGCCGTCATCAGCACGAAAAGCCGCTTCTTCATGTCCGTGCGCTTCACCAGCAACGCATTTTCGGCGTCTTCCGGCTGCGCCTGAAGCAAGCGCCCCATCACAGCCTTAATCTGCTGCGCGTAGGGACGGGAAGCCACGGCCTTATCCTGAGCGCGGCGCAAACGGGACGCGGCTACCATTTTCATGGCCCGGGTGATCTGCTGCATATTGGATATGCCGCGGATCCTTCTTTTGATATCGCGTACCCCTTCCATTTAGAGGTCGAGCAGCGCTCGACTTCACCTCCTTGCTTGCATCAGGGCACGAAGCCCTTTTTGAAATCGGTAATGGCCTCGTTTATACGCGACATCAGCTCATCCGACAAGGCTTTCTTCTCAACGATTTCGCTGATGATTTCGGCTTTAGAGACACGCATATAGCGGAGGAATTCTTCCTCGAAGTCTTTGATTTTTTCTAGAGGCACATCATCCACATGCCCCCGGGTTGCCGCGAAAATGACCAGAACCTGCTCTTCCACCGCCATGGGCACATACTGGCCTTGTTTGAGGATCTCCATGGTCTTTTGCCCGCGGTTCAAACGGTCTTGGGTGGCTTTGTCCAGGTCGGATCCGAACTGGGCAAAGGCCGCCAATTCCCGGTAGGAAGCCAGGTCGAGACGCAACTGGCCCGCCACCTGTTTCATAGCCTTTATCTGGGCGCTGCCACCGACGCGGGACACGGAAATCCCCACGTTAATGGCCGGTCGGAAACCGGAATAGAACAGATCCGATTCCAAAAAGATCTGACCGTCGGTGATGGAAATCACGTTGGTCGGAATGTAGGCGGCGATGTCGCCGGCCTGGGTTTCAATGATAGGCAGCGCCGTCAGAGAACCGCCGCCTTTTTCCGGGGACAGCTTGGCCGCTCTCTCCAAAAGCCGGGAATGCAGATAGAAGACGTCGCCGGGATAAGCTTCGCGACCAGGTGGCCGGCGCAGCAACAACGACAATTCGCGGTAAGCCACAGCTTGTTTGGACAGATCGTCGTAGACGACGAGAACATGCTGACCTTTGTCCCGGAAATACTCGCCCATGGAACAGCCCGAATAGGGCGCGATATAGACCATCGGCGCCGGTTCGGAAGCCGTCGCGCAGACGACCAGAGAGTATTCCATAGCGCCGTGCTCCTCAAGCTTCTTAACGACACCGGCGACAGTGGACTGTTTCTGGCCCACAGCCACATAGATACAAATCACATTCTGGCCCTTTTGATTGATAATGGTATCCACAGCCAGCGCTGTTTTGCCCGTCTGGCGGTCGCCGATGATAAGCTCCCGCTGGCCTCGGCCGATGGGCACCATAGAGTCAATTGATTTAAGGCCCGTCTGCATGGGTTCATTAACCGATTTACGGTCAACCACGCCGGGAGCCCTGGTTTCGATGGGGCGATACGCCGCGGCGGTTATGTCTCCCTTGCCGTCGATGGGCTGCCCCAGCACATTGACGACGCGACCGATCAAAGCCTCGCCTACGGGCACTTCCACAATGCGGCCCGTGCGTTTGACTTCATCGCCTTCTTTAATGTTTTCATACGGTCCCAAAATAACACAGCCGATGTTATCCTCTTCCAGGTTCATGGCCATGCCGTAAATACCGCCGGGAAATTCCAGCAACTCGCCCGAGAGGGCTTTTTCCAACCCGTAGACCCGGGCAATCCCGTCGCTGACTTGGATAACCGTCCCCACATCAACAACATCCAGAGCGCCTTCATAACGCTCAATCTGTTGCTTGATAATGGAGCTGATTTCTTCCGGACGCAAATTCATTTTCTTACTTCACCCCTACTCGTTGTCCGAACCTTTTCGGTTCGAACTTTTCGCTATTCGATGTTCGATATTCGAGAAAACGGATGACATTTCTCAATTGTCAGCCGGGCTTCGCCGGCAATGCCGTCAAGTCGCCAAAGACGCTTTTCTCAGATCGCTGTGCATCTTGCGCAACGCCGCCCGCACAGAACCGTCCATAACCGTATCGCCAATCTGCACCTTAGCGCCGCCGATCAAATCCTCGTCTACGGACTGAACAAGGCGGATTGTGCTGCCCGTTTGCGCGGCCAAAACCGCAGTCAGCTCTTTTTCCTGCTTGTCCGACAACGGGCCGGCGCAAGTCAGCTTGACCTCCACCACATGCCGGGCCGCGTCCGCCATACGGGCAAACTCCCGGGCAATCAGTTTAAACAATCCCTGACGACGGGACTCAATCAACAGATACAGAAAACTCAGCGTAACTTGGGAATATCCCTCACACACACGGGAAACAAGTGTTTTCTTATCAGACAGGCCAATATTGGGGTGGTTCAGAATCGTATGCAGCTGCCGGTGGTCTGCCAGCAGCGCCGCGAATTCTTTCAGCTCGGCGTCAATCTGATCCAGAAGCTTCATGGAACCGGTTTCATCCGGCAAGCCGGCTGCTTCCGGCGGCCCTATAGCCAACTCAAACAAGGCCCGGGCATAGCGTTTAGCCAAAGCACCATCTAACATGGTCTATCCCCTACCTCATAAATAAATTGATCAATCATATCCTTCTGGGCGGAAGCGTCAAGGTTTTTGCGCAAAATCTTCTCCGCCACAGCCACGGATATATCAGCCACTTGGGTCTGAATCTCCGCCACCGCCCGGGCCCGTTCCGTTTCAATCTGGGCCAGAGCCGCCTGTTTGGTTTTTTCCGCGTCTTCACGGGCCTGTTCCATGATCTCCGCCGTTCTCAGCTCAGCCGCTTTGGTGGCCTTTTCAATCAGCACCTGGGCATCTTGATGAGCTTGACGCAATTCGTCCTGATACTGAAGCCGGAGACGCTCCCCCTCCTGACGGTCATTCTCCGCCTGTGTCAACATATCCTCAATGTTCTGACGCCGTTTTTCCATCATACCCATCAGCGGTTTCCAAGCGAATTTCGCCAGAATCCAAACCACGATCAGAAACGACAGAATCATTAAAAACATTGTCCAGCCAAAGTCCAAAGGACTTAGAACCGTATCATGTTCCACTTCCGCCGCCAGCAGAAGGCCAACAGTATAAAGCAACATGATCCCTCCTTTCTTTGCTGATTATTAATTCCGCCTCAACAAAGCTAGGACTTCAAGAACACCATAAGAATGGCGATAACCCATGTGAGCAGTGGCAACGCCTCAATGAGCCCGACGCCGATAAACATAGTCGCCCTCAGATCATTCTTCGCTTCCGGTTGACGGGCCATCCCTTCCAGGGTCCGAGAAATAACGTTACCGTTTCCAAGAGACGCGCCGAGAGCGGCGGCGCCGGCGGCAATCCCCGCACCAATCATAGCAGCAGCAGCTAATTCCATTTGTGATATCCTCCTTATTAATTAGGGTAAAATAATGCTCCCGCTCACGCAGGCATGAAACCAACTCTAAGTAACCCGTTCTAATGATCTTCCGCGACAGCCTGAGCCACATAGGCAATGGTCAGCACCGTAAAAACAAAAGACTGGATCGCTCCGATAAAAATGCTGAAAGCAAGCCACAAAGCCATAGGAATGAAAGCCCCCAAAACGCCTCCCAGATGCATATTCTGCGCCATCATCAGCATGAGCACAATAAGAACTTCCCCCGCAAAGATATTCCCGAAGAGACGGAAAGCCAGCGTCATCGGTTTCGCGATATAATCAAGGATATGAATAGGCAAAAAGAACGGGAACGGTTCCAGAAAATGTTTGAAAAACTTCATCCCCTTCATTCTGATCCCCATCGCAAAAACAATCGTGATTGTCATCAAGGCCAGTCCCATGGTCACATTGATATCGGCGGTAGGAGACTGTAAGTTCGCGACCCCAAACACCTCGTTAAGCGCGCCGGTTTCGATCTTCCGGAAAAGGGGCGCGAAAAAATTCGGCACCAACCCCGCCAAATTCGAAAACAGGACAAACATGATCAGCGTCACAAGATACGAAAGCAGTCCGGCAGCCTTTTTGTAATCCATGTTTTCCGAAATCAGGTTTTTGACAAAATCGACGCACCATTCCAGAAGATTCTGAAACTTACCCGGTTTACCGCTGGTCAGCTTACGCGTACCCAAGAGGACAAAAGCCATCAAAACAATCAAAACCACCCATGTCATAATCAGGGCCTTGATGTGCACTGTCCCGTTAAGAAACGACCATCTCACAATTGGCTCCATTCACTTCTCACCCCCTTTCTCTTTATGCGCTATTTTCGTGCGCTATTTTCGCGCGTCATCCGCAGCATCTCGCTTATGATTGCCAAAGATATGCCAATCGCGAACCCGATGACGAGAAAAACCAACCCTTGCGGAAACCAGCGAACCATCAGAAAGACAACAGCGGCCGCAAAAGACCAGCGAATCAACAAGCTCCTCAGATAAAGGGCCATTACACGGGTCATCTCCCCTTCCATGGCCCTTCCCAAATCACGGAACAACCACTGATACTGGGTCAACCCCACCAGAAACCCGATGAGACCACCCCAAACGCCGTCCAGCCCGGTGATCAGCGCGCTTGCCGCTGTCAGCACCAGTGCCCCCGCCATGGCCAGCACCGTCAGCGTCTTGCTTGTCAACCAAAAAGACTTATGTTTCATGGTCGTCAGACTCCGTTTGCGAGGGCTTCGTCGGCGAATTTGTCTTTAAAAACCTCCAGATCATGAAACCCAAATAAGCCACACCCAAACCCAAAGCAACAAAAATGGTCAGCAGCGTCCACAAAGGATCGCTGTCAAACCGCCGGTCCAGAAAAGATCCCAAAAAATAGCCGCCCACCACCAGACCGGCAAGAGTTGCGCTAATGCCGGTTCCTATCGCAGTATAGTGTATCCAAGAAAGCGGTTTCTTTTCCATCAGCCACCATAAATGAGTCAATCTTTTGATTTTAGCCTACAAACACTATTTTGGAGCATTTTGACATAGAAATCAAGCATTTACCATTCTCCAACAATCTTTTCTATTTTAGCCTCTTATGAATCTAAATTAGGATACTATTGCACAACGCGCTGAATGATCCGTTCAGCCGGCTGAATTATTCAGTCAAACCAAACCGGACATTGCGCTTAACCCCGCCCGCGTCCCGAAAAACAACCCGCCTGATCATAGCGTTCTGAATCATGCGGTGGCAGAGCAGGCATGGTACACTTACGGCGACGGAACCATCGGCCTCGTTACCGGCAATATAGATTGTCGCGTCCCGCATCTTCACAGGATCCCCGGCAATAATCGCGTTCTGCTCCGCATGGACAGCCACACACAACTCATAACGCTCCCCCGCCGGCACATTCAGCTGCCGCCGTACACAAGCGCCGGTATCAACACAATTAGGCTCTCCCCGGGCCGCGCCGTTATACCCGGTGCTCACAATAATATTGTCCTTCACAATAACGGCCCCATAATTGCGCCGCAGACAAGTCGAACGCCGCGCGATCACGGCGGCCAGCTCCAGGAAATATTCGTCCCATCCGGGCCGCTGCATATTAACCGGGTCAACAGGTTCGGCGGTTTCAGCCGTTTCGTTCGCCCCTGTGGTTTCTTTCCCCTCAGCCAACTTGACCGCCCCTGTCCCAACAGCGGCTGCCGGTTCGGCGGTATCCAATGACTCAACAACCTTGACCTTTACGCTCATCATGGCCCCTCCATTCGATCGGCTTGACACTTGTCAATTGTAAAGTGGATACGCATCGCACAATTCCGCAACAATCCCCCTGGCCTCCTCCTGCCGCGCCGGGTCGCCGGGGTTATCCAACGCCAAAGCAAACGCCTCGGCAATCCGAACCATAGCCTCCGTTCCCATACCCCGGGTCGTCACAGCGGGCGTACCGGCGCGGATGCCGCTGGTCACCATAGGCCCCTGGGGATCAAAGGGAATCGTATTCTTGTTCACCGTAATATTGGCCTCATCCAAAATCCCTTCAGCCACCTTGCCCGTCAGATTCTTGCCCCGTATATCCAAAAGCATCAGATGGTTATCCGTGCCGCCCGAAACAACACGGAAGCCCTTCCCGGCCAAAGCCTGGGCCAACGCCTTAGCGTTATCAACAACTTGGTGCTGATAAGTCTTAAAAGCCGGCTGCAGCGCTTCCCCAAAAGCCACCGCCTTCGCCGCAATGGTATGCATCAGAGGCCCCCCTTGGGTTCCGGGAAAAACCGCCTTATCAATCTTCGCGGCAAACTCCGCCGGACACAAAATAACGCCGCCCCTGGGCCCCCGCAAGGTCTTATGGGTCGTCGACGCCACGAAATGGGCGTGAGGCACCGGACTCGGATGCAGACCCGCCGCCACCAGCCCGGCAATATGCGCCATATCCACAAACAGATACGCGCCGACCTCATCCGCAACGGCGCGCAGCCTCGCGAAATCGATCAACCGGGGATACGCGCTCGCCCCCGCCACAATCATTTTGGGCTTATGTTCCAACGCCAGCCGGCTCACAGCATCATAATCCAACATCTCCGTCTCAGGATCAACCCCATAGGAGACAAAATTAAAATAGACCCCCGAAATATTCACCGGACTGCCGTGAGTCAGATGCCCCCCATGGGACAGATTCATCCCCAGCACCGTATCCCCGGGCTGCAACATAGCGAAATAGACCGCCATATTGGCTTGGGCTCCTGAATGAGGCTGAACATTGACATGCTCGGCGCCGTAAAGCTGCTTGAGCCGCTCCCTGGCCAGATCCTCCGCCATATCCACCCACTCGCAGCCGCCATAATACCGTTTGCCCGGGTATCCCTCAGCGTATTTATTGGTTAGCACCGAACCCTGAGCCGCCATCACCGCGGGGCTGACAAAATTCTCTGAAGCGATAAGCTCCAGCTTCCGGCGCTGGCGCTGTTCCTCCCCTTCAATAATCCGCGCCGCCTCAGGATCCGCCGCTCGCAAACACTCCCACATGCTATCCATCACAAACCTCCCTCTCAAGTTCTTACTATACCCTACCCATAATTATCAGATATTGCTCACCTGTAACCCTTGTCCATTGTCCCTTGTCCCTTGTCCCTTGTCCCTTGCCCCTTGCCCATTGTCCATTGTCCATTGTCCATTGATCTGTCATTCGATTTTATTGACCCGCGCCACGTGCCGGCCCTGATCAAAACACGACGCCAGAAAAATATCAACGATCTCCAAAGCCACCTCCTGGCCAATCACCCGTTCACCCAGCGCCAGCACATTCGCGTTGTTATGCCGGCGGGCCATGTTTGCCATATACCCATTCACGCACAGAGCCGCCCGGATCCCCGGAACTTTGTTGGCCGCCATAGCCATGCCGTTGCCCGTCCCGCAGACCAGTACCCCCAAATCCGCGGCCCCCCCGGCCACAGCCCTGCTCACCTGAGCGGCATAATCGGGATAATCCACAGCCTCGGCGCTGTCCGTACCAAAATCCACAACATCAACCCTTTGTGCCCCAAGATGCCCTTTGATAATCTCTTTCAGGCGAAAACCGCCGTGATCCGCTCCCAGAGCCACCCGCATCCGCGTCTCCCCCTTTATCCTGATTGAGGTTCAGGATTACTCGCTTGTACCAAGCTCGTCCGACGATCCGATGTCAGCAATCCCAAACCTGGCCCTCATCTTATCCACAAATCCTTCAATTTCCGCGGCGCATTCTTCGTAACTTGTCACACAACCGCCCCAAGGATCAGCAACATTGGCCGCATCCCCGGCGCCCGCCAATTGGCCGAGCAAAAAAACCTTGCCCCGGAACTCCGGCGCCAACCGCAGAACCAATTCCTGCTGACCTGTTGTCATCGTGACAACAACATCGGCTTCCGCCAGCATCGGCAACGTTAACCGCCTGGACTTGTGGCCGCTCAGATCAATACCGCGCTTTTGCATCACCTGGATGGCCTGAGGACTTGCCGGTTCCCCCCCGCAAGCGTCAATACCCGCGGACAGGACGGCATACTTCTCACCAAAAGCACGGTTAGCCAGCGCCGCCGACATCGGGCTCCGGCATGTGTTGCCCGTACAGACAAAAAGAATTTTCATGATACCTTCACTCTCTTGCTTGGTCACGCTTGGTTACACCAGATCACACGTGCTTTCTCGTCCTTGGCTGTTCTTTTGCCTGATGATATGTCTAAAAATAATAATATTGGATAAGCGCGTCAGTTGTCAAATCTCTTGGGGCAGGATTATCGGATATTCCGCAGCAATTTGACACTTTGATCGCTGAGATTTGACAGACTCGCCGTTATAATTTGACCCATTCGCCACTGGACTTTTACACGTGGCTTTCTTCTATGTACCGATTACACTACTGATGAGATAATTAAACAGTTCGCCAAAACATAATGAGAAGAGTATCCCATCCATCAGATAAGCAACCATTTTCCCTCTCCAAGTCGTTGAGAAATTCATGACAACGCTTTTAACAGGTAAAAGGAGAAAGATAGCCACCAGGGCTAATCTGCTCACCCCGGCTAAGAATACTGTTGACATCAACAAAGGAATTATCAGAATTGTAACATGTGGTAAATACTTCTGAATCAATAATTGATACGGCGTAAAAGGCAAATAAAAACCATTCTTTTTGTTAATCGCTTCCGGTTTATTTAGCCTTGTCAGGATGTTATCCATCACCAGGACAATAACAAGGATAGCAACACCGCCAAGCCATGCTATCCCTCCGTAGAATAAAGGCGCAATGCAGCACACGAATGTCACAAAATAAGCGTTAATCAGTGATCTGATACAGACGGTCATTCTGGAAATTTCTTTGAAATAATAAAAGAAAACCGCATTTTCATAAAACTTCTCTAGAAACGCGAACTTGCTTTTGACTTTCGATTTAGACAAGGAAGACTGGACAGTAGAAATCCTTGCAAAGTCATTCGATACGATCCCTTCAAGCATTCCTCCGTATGCATAATAATACTTGTAGATATCGTCGTATTTTAAGGATTTGCGAACGAGAAAGAGGATGATCATGGCTGCCAATACCAGACTGGCCAAGGCAACCGAATCAACAAGATATATGAGAATTATTATTGACAGAAAGATTGTCTGTGACCGCAATAAAGAAGACACTTGAGTTTTATAAAAACACATCAGATTGGCCAGGCCGTTGATAATCAGAGCCACCACAAGTGTCTTCGATAAACTGATATCCATAAGCATAAAAACCATAAATATGCCAAGCGAAAACAGAATTGACTTTACAAAAACATAACCCTTTATGAACCCGAGGTTGACAGCCTTAACAGAGAGGAATTGGATTGGAATGTTGATCGTCGGGTAATCCTGCATTATTTTTGCAATACAGTAAATAAGAAATATGAAAGACCCCCATTTTTCGAAAACCGTATTATGTTCTCGAATGACCCCTGCAATCGGTTCCAGCATACTAAGCAAAAAGACGCTAAAAAAAGCGACCGCAAATAACAGGAGGAAATTTTTTTTCATCAGGCGAATAGACTGCCTCACTCGGTTCAGCCAGTGATACTTTAAAGCTTCAATCGCCATAACTATCTCCTATGATGGTCGTAATCTTTTCTTTTGTCAACTCGCTGATTTGATAGTGCAACGTTTTCCCATCCCTCAATACCAGACATTCATCACAAACCTCAACCAAACTATCTAAATCATGACTTGAAATGATGAACGTATTCCCATTCTGCTTCTTTAGGTTAATCAGATTTTCAACAGCTAACACCTGGACCGGATCCAAGGCTGCAAACGGCTCATCCATAATAAAAATCGAAGTATCCCGCACCATTCCCATCGCAATATTCAATCTTTGTAATGTTCCTTTTGATAAAGCATCAGGGAAATAGTTCCTGTACTGTTCCAATTTAAGGGCTTCAAATATTTCATCTATACGCTGTAAGGCCTCTATTTTCGCAATTTTCTGAGATCGGCAAATGAGCAGCAGATGCTCCTTAACCGTTAAGTCAGAATATAAGGATGGCGTATCACTGATAAATGCCATGGGTATTTTCAGATAATCTAAAGGGGTTAATGATTTATTATGCAGAAATATATCTCCTTGATGGTCTCGGATTAATCTCATCAGGATTTTCAGGAATGTTGTCTTTCCTGCACCGTTTTTCCCCACAAGGCCATAGGATTTTCCCAAATAAAACTCGAAGCTAATCTTGTCCAAAACAACCCTCCCTCCATAGTCCTTCAGAATATCCCTTACTTCTAACAACTAAATCACTCCATCCAATTTAATAAGCAAAGACTTATGATCGTTCTCAAAAGAATAGAAATCTTCGATCACTTCCTCTATGTTCATCTCAATACACAACTTGTAATATTCGTGACTATTCGGACCATCAGCACGAACAATGCACTTTAAATTACCAGTCTCAAAATCAAGCATTGTTGAATAATTAATGAATTCTTTAGCCTCTAAAAAGAGGGCTTCGTCTCCAATTACATTTTCTTTTTTCGCGCATATTTCCACTATTTTGCTTATTGTTGATTGATCGGCTACAGAACTATTCAAAAGATCCCTTCTGCATGTTTCATTATTGATATTATTTTCTTTTTCAACAACTATTTTGTGCCTATCGCCTCCTTGTTTTTTCATTATTATTTTTTGATCTGTTATATACTGCTCTATCACCAATAATAAGTGTTTAAGTATATCATTTTGAAATAGTATGTAATCGTAATTAAAAAGATTGGAGGCGTCTCCCAGTTTCATCGTACTTTCCCTTCTTATTTTAGAAAATAACAAATCCAGTTGCCCAGATAAAGTGTAGCTATCGATAGGTATTGTCTCCACCAAAGTATCATTTTCAAAAACAGTTAACGGTATAATGACAGTTAAGTAGATATCTCCCAAGGCTACACCTTTCTCTTTGCACACGCTCCCGTTCCCATATAATGTAAATTCGGATTTCCTAGAATCAATAACACCATTTTCATTGATTTCGCGCAAAAATCTCTCTGCTACTTCATCAGTTATTTTTCGATAGCTCCTCCTTATTTCTTCTTCTTTTATGTCTGCAAGATCACATCCCGTTAAATAGCTCGTATGCTCTTTATTATTAGTAAAAACATACTCAAATTGAAAATCAGGCATTCGATCTTCTCCTTTTTATAGAAATTGGAGGCGTACAGTATTTTACCCTAACAACCGAACCCAATTTTCCACATAGATTGCTATTTTTTTCTGTCTCCCTGAAAGCTTCAACCCTATAACCATTAAACGTTCTCATATTATAATTCAAACAGAAACTCCGAAGAGGATCTGCCTTAACTCCATTTTTTATGAGATATGACTTTGAGATGCTAACGGCAAAATCGCCAGTATATGTGTTTGTGTGAACGGTCAATAGAAATACAGCATTTTTGGCCAAATAAAATACAGCATTTTCGGCCATTTAGTGTACAGCACTTGCCACCATGATTTTTGATAGTGATAACCCCCTTTCTGCTATTGTTAACGATATAGGTTTTCTAGTGGTCTTAATCTTAAGGTTATTTGGGTGATTGCTCCGGATTTGGGAAGTTCTCCTCGCCTACGGCTCGTCAAACTTCCCAAATCCGGAGCGCCAGTCTTGGGGGCCTGTTGCTGACGACTCAAATCACTTCTTGAATATCCTTTCCTGATGTGCCAGTCTGTAGCTGTCGCCGTCCATGTCAAACACCTCGCACTTGTGCATCAGCCGG
>Ga0082212_10003048_pt2 | contig 18359 bp, 22 predicted proteins | sample TergutNt197P3_FD_71548 | JGI IMG/M metagenome (GOLD analysis project Ga0082212, IMG submission 71548) | Neocapritermes taracua P3 segment gut microbial communities from Petit-Saut dam, French Guiana - Nt197 P3 | ecosystem: Host-associated > Arthropoda: Insects > Digestive system > Gut ...
ACTTGCATATATCTATGGCTAAAGAGTTTGAACAACTGCAAGATTTTGACATTTCCAATGTTGTCGGTGTTGATTTAGGGATTAATTTTACTGCAACAGCATACGATAGCAAAGGCAAGACTACATTCTTTAACGGTAAACAAATCAAGCATAAACGCGCACACTATAAAAATATACGTAAGCAACTCCAAAAACGGCAAACGCCGAGCGCAAGGCGCAGATTAAAGGCTATCGGGTCAAGAGAAAACCGTTGGATAAACGATGTAAACCATTGCATATCTAAGGCACTCGTTGACAACAATCCGAAAGGCACGGCGTTTATACTGGAAGATTTAACAGGCGTTCGAAACGCAACCGAAAAAGTTCGAATAAAAGACAGATACGTTTCCGTAAGCTGGGCATTTTATGATTTGCGCCAAAAGTTGGAATACAAAGCTAAGATGTCTAACAATAAAGTTATCGTTGTTGACCCAAAGTACACAAGCCAAACCTGCCCAAAATGCGGACATACTGAACGCGCTAACCGTGATAAAAAGCATCATACCTTCAAATGCAAAAACTGTAGCTATACAAGCAACGACGACCGCATCGGAGCAATGAATCTGCACAGAATGGGAATAGAGTATCTTAGTGCAGTTGCAGGCGAGTAAACTCGTTTGCATAGGGTTCTGTCAGTAACCCTGCGATGTAACGCCACTATCAAGTAATTGGTAAGCTAAACGTGGGAGTTAAATTTCTTGGATTTTTAACGCTCTTACCACGGGGCAGTTACAAGCCTCCGGCTTTAGCCGTGAGGTTCAACTGACATTCCAAGTCACGATTTTTAAATAACGATTTTTGGTTTCTGATACTGCGTTTAAAGGCATATTTGTTTTATTGGGGTTATAATTATTTTTTTGGGTATAGAGTGATAAACTTATTCATTGAAATATTCTTCTGCCCGCGGCTTGCTTCTTATTCTTTCCGCAAGTTTTTTGTTCAGACGGAATGTTTTACCGATATATTCTGCTGGTTTCTATTTTTAATTTTGAGCCATACGGGATACGCTACAAAATTTTTCCCCTGTTTTTTATATCAATTAATTTTATTTCAAGTTTATTTTCTCCGGCTATGCGTATCGTTTGCGCAGTCCCGGTTCGTTTGCTGCCGTTAAAAACGGCGATGAGCCTGCCGCTTTGCATAACAATAGCCTGATTGCGTAAAAGATAATTTTTTTTATTATTTTTTTCGCTTATTATAGTGACTTTATCACATTTTTTTATCAGCTCCTGAAATTTTATATCGCTGTCGTCAAGCCGTTCTTCAAACGGAAGCACCGCCTCAATTGTTATATTCGGGATAACCGCTTTTGCTTTTATAATTATTTCGGCAAATTCTAAATCAGCGCCGTCTGCGAAGCCTACCAAGAAATTAGTATAGCCGTCCATAACCGCAAGCAATAGTTCGCTTCTAAGGCTGCACCGAACATATTCTATTTTATCTTTGGGAAGTTTTCTGTGCCCGGTGAATCCGCAGCATTTGATTCCTAAAATAATAATCACCTTGCCTGTTTATTATATTTGATTTTTCGTGTTATTTATGAGTTTAAAAAGCTGATATATAACAAATAATTCAAAATATTATTATATTATATGGTTGGATGGTCGAAACACAATTAATTAAATATTATAAAACGGCAATCTGTTATTAATCTATCAAAACGCACATGAACGTATATAATTGAAATAATTTACAATTTATTTATTTCACTATGCTATATTTTTTTGCCGTATCCGTCAGAGATACGGTAGCCAATATCTTTTACTGTTTCGATATATTCTGTTTGCCCTGAAATATCCCGTATTTTTTTCCGCAGTCTTTTTACGATATTATACAAATTATCAGTCGTTATTTTATCGTCGTCGTAACAAATATAATCCTGGATTTTGCCATGCGTCAATATATTCCCCCGGTTCGCCATAAGATAATAAAAAACTTTCATTTCGGATTTAGTAAGGATTAATTCATGGTCTTTTACAAAAGCTTTTTGATTGTTTGCAACGATAAGAATATCCCCGTGAGATACTATTTCGTTCGGTTCTGTCAGTTTTTTTGTCCGTCTTTGAATACTATTTACTACCGAAAGCACGCCGTTAATATTTTTTTCCGTCGTTTCGCAATATTCCGCGTAAAAATCCGCGCCGTTATACAATGCTTCATGATGCTCCTCTACGCTGTATTTATTTGTTGCGATTAAAATAGGCGCGTTCGTTTCTTCGCTCAAAATTTTTAGTTGGGGCATAAAATTGATATCGTCTGCAACAATATCAATAAAAAATAATTTATCCGTTTGAGATTTTTCTACAGCCAGCGCTTTTTGTATGCCGTTTGTCATCGTATCCGCCATAATACCGTATATATTATACACTTTCCAAAGAGATTTATATAATTCAAAAACTTCGGTATTTTTTTCTATTGATATATACATATTTTTCATATAACATACTGCCTTTATAAATAATTTATTTTTAATATGCGTCTTTTCATCAGATACCGGGTTTTTGCAATAATTGCTCCCAGCCGTTCCGCACCGTATTAAATTCACGGCGTCAGCTGAATATAATTTTTATTCTCAGATGACAAGCTCACCAATCCATTGTAACGTCTAAATTTAAAAGATAAATTAACTGCATATTAATTTATCTCTTTTCGGTTATATTTTTTTGCATATTATACATATACATAAATTCATTTTAGCCCTGAATAGTTTTCATATAAAAAATTTATAAAGTTATTTGTTAATTCTTTTGCTGCCGGCGAAATGCCAGCCGGTATGCGGACAACCGTTTCCGCATCGCGCTTGTATGAATACGGCTCGTCAACCAACCCTACAAGATAATCGGCAGAAACATCGAAAGCCCGGGCTATTTTGCAAAGCGTTTCCATAGACGGACTGCTCTTGTTGTTTTCATACAGGGAAATGCTGTATTTTGACAAAGATAAAATATCCGCCAGTTCCTCTTGGTTCATTTTGCGTTCTTTCCGCATTTTAAACAGCCGTTCCCCTATCATATATTCCCCTCGCAAACCAATCCATCCAGCTTTAATAACCCGCGCTGCTCCAAAACAATGACAGCGTCAAAAAATGCCTGCTTGTATACAGAATCAAGCTCATAAATTTCCTGCCTGTATATCGTATCCGAATATTTTTCAAATAAATCGTCAGCAGGAGTACCAGCAATCGCATTTTTTAACAACATGCTTGCCTCTGTTCTCCCATCGCAAAGAGTCGTATATACATCATCTGTTATCAGCATATCAGCAAGAATTTCATCACGCCTTGTTTCATGCAGAACATCAAATATATTTTTTAAATCAGGACGGTTATTAAAAATATTCATTTCTATCATAACAATGAATCCCCGTTATTCGCAAAAAAATCATATTAGTAGATTATCTATTTATATTTTATGAAAATGCGATTAATAGTAGAAACTCTACTTTTATTCTATTATACACTTTTTTAAATCATATTACAATAGATTTATATGAATTTTTTGAATATTCAGGAGGATTTTTTCATGGAAGATAATTTGAATTACGAGCTTATAGGCAAACGTATCAGGAAACGCCGCAATAAAGCGAACTTCACACAAGCAGCTATTGCCGAAAAAATAGGAGCAAGCGAACAGTATATAAGTAAAATAGAAAAAGCGGATTCAAAACCGTCGCTTGCCTGCATTGTCAATATTGCGAACGCTCTTGAAACAACGGTGGACCATCTGCTGATGGACAATGTCGCGGCGGCGAGCACGCCTCATCTGTTGGGAGAAGCGCAGAAACTCTTCGAAGGTTGTACTCCCGAAGAAATTTTTATAGCTATCGAAACAGCAAAAACGGTCATAAAAAGTATCAGAATAAAAAAATTGCAGCCCGCCGAACCATTACACTAATTCAAATAGCTGCCGCGAATAATGTTGAATAATAAGGAATTATTATATATTCTATATTACACAATATATATTGCTTCTATATTACAGAATTTTAAAATATTCTCTGTTAAGGTATAATTTTTATATAAAATTCTGAAAAGAGGTAGTTTTATATGAAAATAGAAAAGATAAAAAAAATGGCGGAAAGGATAAAACAGAGGCGTGCAGAATTACATTTTACGCAAGAGCAATTTGCCGAAATCATTGATATCACCGCCGGTTCGTACACAAAAATAGAAAATGCGTATCAGCGCCCGTCGCTTGATACTTTGATAAAAATATCTCAAAATCTCAATGTTTCATTGGATTATTTGGTTTTCGGCAATACTGAAAAACAACCGGGCGATATAGAAAAAGATATAATCCTATCATTTTTAGACCGGTACGGCGCGGATATGATCGTTCAAGCAAAAGATATGTTAGAAAATTTGCTGAATATAAAAAATTCCGTAAAAAAGAATACTATAAATTAAATTTATTTTGGAACAGAAATAGCCGGAGAAATGGCTTCAAACCCAGTATTTATAAAAAAGTTTGTCTTTTGATTTAATAAAAAATCTAAAAAAATATCTATATATAGTAAAAAAAGGCTTGACAAACACAATATCTTGTGGTATAATAAAAAACGTAAATGATTTTTGTGCGTGGTCTTCGGACTTACAAGCCGTTTTGGTTTGTACCGCGGATATAAAATATATCTGCATTGCACACGTTGTTAAGTTTGTATGCAAGTGTCGGTGGTATAACTGCGCTCTTTTTTTAAGTAAGCGCGTTTATTGCGGGCATTTTTTATATAGATATTTTAGCCGCAAGGCAAAGAGAGGTGAAAGAATTATTGCCGGATTGAGTGTATTCCATATCCGAGCGCCAAAGAGAGACCGATAGCGTTCTCACAGAAAGAAACTGTAGACGCAACCGGTCTCTCTTTTTTTATTTTTATTTTAAATGAAAGAAAGTGGGAGTAACAAATGAAACGTAAAAAATTATTCGGAAAGAACCTGACATTTTTGATAGTCGGAATCCTTGCGGTTTTGGCGTTTATCAAAGGAGACGCACAGATGTGGTGTTTAATCGGCGTATTTTTTGTTTTCGCAGTCTGGACGCTGATATTATCGTCCAAAAAAATAAGCGTAAAAAAAATACTTGACCAAAAACCTTGCAAAAAATTTTTCAAAAAAGCAAAAAATGAGGCAAACGATACAGATTTAAAAGAAAACGACAATGACGCCGTTCTTATTCATTTGAATTGCCGGATTTCAGATTATATAAAATCTGTTTATCCTAACGCAACATGGGAATGGGTCGAAGAAAACCCGGAAAAAATCGCCGCAGAAGGCGGTACGGGTAAAATAAGGCTGTTTGAAATCGCGGATTTTAATTATGCGGATATTTTGTTAGACAAATTCGCGAGAATAAATTGTAATATGTTAAGAATCGTGTCGTTCGATGATTTAAAGAAAAACGGAGAACCTGCGCCTGAATCCAAACCTGCGCCCGGCGGCAATCAGCCCAACCAGCCGATTGACCCGGCAACATGGTACAGCATACAAGGAAAAAATGTTCTTGAAGCTTGCGTCGCGGACCTGAACGCTCACGGTCATTCCAATCTGACGATTAAAGAAAACGGCGATATATGCGTACAGCAGGACAATAATGAATCGGTATGCGATAATTTCAAGAATCTTCCGGGCAAAAGCTTATGGCAGCAGCTTATTAAGATTATGGAAAATCAAGGGCTTGCCGCGTCGGTCGCAAACGACTGCATTAAAGTGGCGTGGTAAAGAAACAAAAAATTTGAAAGGAGAAAAAACAATATGAAAACCGGAATAGATATGGTTGAAATGGCTAATAAAATTTTAGAGGATAATAAAAGCAAAGCGGATTATATCGTAGATACCCGGCTTTTAGAAATGGAAGCATATAAAACGAACATTACGTTAAAAATGCTTGACAGCGGAGGGGTCGATAAAATCGAGCCTATGGATATAAACGGAATAGCGCACGGTCAAATCGGAAGCCGTTTGAATATCCCGGCGGCGTATTATAATAAAATGCTGACCAGCAACCCCGGTTTGCTTGCGGAAAACGTCAATACATGGTTCAGGCAGGAACCGGCTCAGAGAATGATACGGACTGTCAGCGGAACCGCCCGCGCCTTTTTAAGCAACCGTTACCGCCGTATAGACAATCATGAAATTTTTGAAGCCGTATATCCGGTATTACGGAAAATGGAGGGAGCCCGGTTTGAGAGCTGCCATCTGACGGACAAAAGAATGTATATAAAAGTAGTAAATACGCGCCTTGAAACAGAGGTAAGCGTAGGAGACATCGTACAGGCGGGCGTTATTATATCGAACAGCGAAGTCGGTCACGGCTCGGTCAATGTCCAGCCGCTTATTATGCGGCTCGTGTGCATGAACGGCATGATAGTGAACGACGCGGCGACAAAGAAAAATCATCTTGGGCGCGTAAATACCGGAGACGAGAATTATCAGCTGTACAGCGACGAAACGCTTGCCGCTGACGACCATGCGTTTCTGCTGAAAATAAAAGATACGGTGGAAGCGGCGGTCAGCGAAACACGGTTCAATCAAGTGGTTGATTTAATGAGGGAAGCAGCCGGAGCGAAAATAACGTCAAAAGACATACCTGCCGTTGTTAAGCTCGCGAGCAAAGATTTCAAACTGAATGAAAACGAAGAAAACGGCGTATTGAATCAATTCATTTTAGACAATAATTTCACGTTATACGGACTTTCCAACGCGGTTACGCGGTACAGTCAGGATGTTGACTGTTATGACCGGGCTACGGAACTGGAAAGCATCGGCTACGATATTCTCAATATGGGCAGAAAACGCTGGAATTATCTGAATCAGGCGGCTTAAAAATAACCGCCGTTAATAATCTGTTATATGCCGGAAACGGTTATATATAAATATATAAAATAAATTTAATTTAAAAGGAGCATTGAAAAATGAACACGAATCAAAATCAAAACAACACAAACACAAATCAAAACCAAAACGGAGGAACAAACATGAATACCGAAAACACAAACAACGCAAACGCATTGGAAATCTATCAGAACTTCCAGATACCTGAATTAGAAACCGCTGAAGCGACCGGAGAATCCGCTTTTACAGAAGACGAGCTTTCCGAAAATTTGGACGGGTTGGACCTCAGTCTGCCCAGAATTAAAATCCCCGCGGGCGGTTCTATGCAATTTGAAATCCCGGGTGAAGACGCTGATAATCCTGAATATGAAAAAAATCTTGAGGGAATTATCGTATATCACAATTTAACGAATGCTTATTGGGCGCCGGGAAGCGAAAATGATAAAGACGCTTTGCCGTTATGTTCGTCGCCGGACGGCAAATGCGGAATCGGCGAACCGGGCGGCGATTGCATAACCTGCGGGATGAATAAATTCGGCAGCGACGAAAGCGGCAAAAGTAAAGCTTGCAAAAATATGCGCGCTCTGTATTTGCTCCGAAAAGGCGATTTTTTGCCTACTATCATTTTGCTGCCGCCGACAAGCCTTACGCCGTATAAAAAGTTTTTTAACGACGCTTTCCAATTACGCGGTCGTGCCCCTGTCGGAAGCATCGTACAAATCGGGCTGAAAAAAATGAATAACGGCAACGAATACAGCGTCGCTACTTTCAAAAGAATGTACGATTTATCAGGCGTTCAGTTAAATAACGCCAAAGAATATTCTAAAAACTTCAAAGTTATATTAAATAGGCTGAACCAGAATAAGTTAGCGAACGCTATAAACCGCATGGACGATTATATCGCTTATAACACAACCCCGGGCGGGACGATAAACGGCGACGAAGAAACTGATTTGCCGGCATAATTATATACGTTGCTGCGCGTTGAAAAACCGTATGACATAATGGTTGAATGGGATATTAACAGATTCATTTCTGTTAATATCCCTGTTTTTTTGAGCAATCCCGGAAACCGGATATTTTCGGGGCGGCTTATCTTTTCGAGAAAGGAGGTGGAATTATGCTGAAACTGCTCTAACAAAAGAACAACAAAAATTCGCAGAACAAAACCATAATTTAATCTATACGTTTTTAAACGCCAATAAACTTCGGGAAGACGATTTTTATGATATCGCGGTGTTCGGGTTTTTACTGGCTGTGAAAAATTATTTTGAAAAACCGGAGCTGGCTTCAAAATATACTTTTTCAACAATCGCTTGGAATACCATGAAATCAAGCCTTTCGAACCATTATCAAAAACAGTCGCGGTTAAAACGAACAGCGGACGTTATTGATTTTGAAACGGTTATCTATGACGGCAGCGAATCATTGTCCGCGCCGGATTCATATACGATGGATTTTGAAACCGAACTCCTGATGCTTGAGCTTGCGTCTAAAGTTTCCAAACAGGAAATGGAAATTATCCGTATGAAAATAGACGGCTGCGGACTCAAAGAAATCGCGGAAGCTAAAAAAACGACTGTAAAAAATATTAAAGAATTATTGGCGGGTATGCGGGAAACCGTGCTTGCCGTATGTTATAAATAACAAAGGGACGAGGTGATAATATGCTGAATGTAAAAAAAAGGATTATATTTACCAGCGGTAAAGTATCAATGCCTTTAAAAATCAACCGATGCGCGGTTATTTACCATTTAAACGGCGGTAAAACAATAACGCCCGCTGTTGTGTCGGTAAAAAAAGTGACTAATAAGTTAGTCGTTTTTGAAACGCAGGAATTTATGTATTATGTCGTGCCGCAATTTGTGCCTGCGACAATGATAATAGACGAAAGCGTTCCCGTATGCGCATAGCATAAACGGCGGATAAAATTAAACGCGATACCGCAGGTTATCAATTGACCTGCGGTTTAATTTTTATAAGAGAAGAAAGGAAACCGAACAATGAAAATAAAAATAAATACCGGCGAGTTAAAAAAAGCTGTTGCGGATATAGATTTTATTATGAAAGGCAATCCAATAAATATACTGGACAGCCTGCTTATAACGGCGGAAAATAACGATATAACGCTGACTGTGAATAATCTGAGTATTAAAGCGGTAAAAAGGCTGCCGGGAGAAATATTGACTGAAGGAAGAGCCGTGCTGCACCGCGACGACCTCGGCACAATTTTAAAGATGAAAAACGACGCCGAAATAGAATTAGCCGGCAAACACTGCACTGTAAAAGGGAAACGCATATTTACGTTCCCGGTAGAATCTTCCGCTGACGATTTCCCCGTAATGCCGGAAATACCGGAAGGCGAACCTGATTTCGCGATACCGGAAAATGATTTGCTGTATTGTTTAAAACTGAAACAGTTTGTCGCTGCACCGGAAACTGCGCGGACGTTTTTCCGCGGGTTATGGATAGATAAAAATAATATACTGGCTTGCGACGGAGGCAGGCTCGGCAAAATCGAAATAAAATACGAATCTTCGAAAAAATTTATGCTGCCGGATTTTACGCTGAATTATCTTGTGAAAGCGCTGGATAAAAAATCATCGTCGCTTGTCATGTTTTTTGTCGGCGAAAACAGGTGCGTAAAAGCCGTCTCTGATAATTTTGAAATCACGTTCAAACAATATGAAGGCAATTTTTTGCCCTACGAAGATAAGTTTAACCTGGAAAACGCTAAAAAAATAATCGTAAAAAAACAGGATTTGGCTGAAGCGGTTGAGTTTGTATGCGATATCGAAAAATCAGGCGGCAGCAGGAAAAAAAATAAATCGTTTAAACCCGTAGTATATAGGTTTTTTGATAAAAAATTTATACTGGATTATAATTTGCGGGGAAAATACACGGAAGAAAATATATCGTTTACAAGCCCGGAAAACGACGATATCGAACTCACGATAGGATTCAATCCGTTTTGCGTCGCCGAAATATTATCTATGACGGACAGCGAGAATATAACGATGATTTTTAGTACGCCGCTTGCGCCTTCGGTTATTTACGGTGAAAAAGCAAACGAAAAATATCTGCTGCTCCCGCTCCGCGTAGATAAAGCGGGTTAAAAAAGTTATACGCCGCCGACCCGAAAAGCTGCGGCGATTATGAAAACCGTCACGGAGAGCATGACGGCATATAAAAAATAAAAGGAGATATATATGAATTTATCAGAAAAAAATCAAAGAGGATACCATCAGTCTGCGGAAGACTGCAAAGACGCGTGGGACGCCGCGAAAGCATTTTTAGAAAACCCGGACGAAACGCATCTTTTTCTCCATGTGGGACCGGAAAACAGCCCGGGCAGCGTATATACAATCGTTAAATTGCCGTATGGCGAAAATATTTACCTGTTATACGCCGATAAATGGAGTTCGCCGTCAGTACGCCCCGGCGCTGATTTAAAATACGCGGGATTTTACAGTTCCCAGCATAAACAGACATATTGTTTGCAGACGCCTTTAACCGAGTTTTTCGAATTCAACGGCAAGCAAATCTATGAAGGCGAAATACAGCGTATGGTAAAAGAGACCATACAAAAAACTGCAGCGGAATATATCGTCGGAGAAGCGAAAAAATTAGACGAATTGCCGATAGACCGTTTAAGCGCTGAAATATTGACGGATGCCGAAACAGCGTTCAGCAATAAAAAAACTGTAGTATCATTCAGCGAAAAAATTCCTGTGAACGAATATTATATATCTAAAACAGAAATGGTCGAATACATTGATAATCCGCAGAATGTATATAATCCTGATTGTCTGCTGAAGAAAAAAATTGACAGTTTAATCGAATCAGATAAAGAAAAATTTACAAGGCTTTGGTTTGCGCATTGTACTGTCCAAAAACTTCTCGACCAAATATACGAGGCGGAGAAGAAAATAAACGATAAGGAGTAATAATTAATTTATATGGATACAAAAAATTTAAACGGCTGTAAAATAACCGTTCCTTATGTTTCAGTTTGGGACGGAGGAATTGAAATCAAAACAACAGCGTCGGCGGACATAAAAACCGGAGAAATAAGCGATATAGTTCCGGCTGACGTACAAGGCTTGGAAATATGCGAAAGTCAGCATATCATATTAAACGGTGAAATCGTATATGTTTACGAAGATGAGCATGGTTACGCGTATTGGGCTGATATCGAAAACGAATATATTTATGACGATATTCCGGCGTGTGATTGGGACGAAGAAATATCGGAAGACGCGATTCTTATACATGAAGTGAATAAATTGATAGAATCAGAAGGAAAAGGAAAATTAAAAAAATATACGATTCCTGTGGTATGGCAAATGTGCGGCAGGATTACCGTCCGGGCAGGTTCGGAGGCAGAAGCGAAAAAGCTTGTTTTCGCTCCTGAAACGCCGCTGCCGGACGATAAATATTATATTGATGATTCTATCGAGATTGACGGCGAAGGAGAAATTACAGTTAAAAATATTGATGAAAATTAAAGTGATTTTATTAAAAAAATGAGGGAACAAAAATGGATATGATAACAACAAAATGCGTCAACGGCGTTATTAAAGCCGGAGATACCGTATTATCAACCCCCGACGATGACTTCGGCTGTTTGGTCGGGTGCGTCAAAAAAATAGCGCTCGCAGGGACGCCCGACCATGACACCGATAACGAAACGGACGATGTTTACGTCGATTTTTTAGCGTTCGAATACTCAAAAAAACGCACCAGAGAAATCGAAAAAAATTTTTGCGGTTTATTCAGCGTTAAAGGCAGTATAGAGGAATATGGTCTTGACGAAACGATTATGGCTCCGCAGTGTTTAATTAAAATTATTGACGCCGGCGAAGCTGCTTTGAATCGGCTGCTTGACAGCGGATATAACGCGGCTTGTCACTGCTATGGGATATTGAGCGGTTTAAATACCGGAATAAAAATAGAATTAGAAAAAAATGTGATGGAAGCATTAAACCATGCCGTATCCGGATTTAAAATCACGAGAATCATTAACGGTGAAAAAACTGATATTGAACTGAGCTGTCAGGAACTCAGCAACGCATATTATTTCAGCAGGAATAAAAATTATCGTGAGGATATAATAGGAATCCTCAAAGATAAAGACCCTGAAGATTTATATGGTTACACCTTGGATGAAATATGCGCGGACGATATTCTTATGTCGGATATATTCCAAGAATATGAAAAAAACAGAGAAGAGTACAATATGGAATGGACTGAAGCGGCTTACGAAGCTATCCGCGACGTTCTTTCAGAATCAGAACGCAGCAAGCAATGATATTTATTAACTGCGTCATAGCGCGGCAACAAAATTAATTATTTAAGAAAGGCGCGTATGGCATACCTATGATTATGCCATACGCAAGTTATTATTATGGAACAAAAATACAAAGATTTATTTACGTCGTTATCTTTCCAGACGAATTTCCGCCCCGCCGTCCATCTTGAGCATATAAAAATAAACGATTATGCTTCCGGGCTTTTGTCGGGTATTCTTGAAAGGGATATTTGCGCCGAAGGAGAAAGGTCTGATTTTTACGACTGGAGTATAACGATTACGGGCGGCGTTACAAAAGACGAATTAGAAAAATTATATGACGTTATCGGAGCGGACGAGCATGACCGCTATACTCAGGAATGCGAAGCCGGAGAAAATGACGACGATTCCGCAGCCGAGTTAATTCAAAGAGTATCGAATAAACTGTTTACGCAGATAATGCCTTTTAAAATAGCCGTATCGTTTGCCGACGAGGACGGCGTATGGTTTTTCGGAGATTTTACAGATTCAAGCATTTTAAACCTTGCAGAAACAGATATTGATACGCCGGATACAAAAATCGGCGGAGCGGATAAGAATCATTATTATGAGGTTCATATTTTTTTTGACAGAAATGACGGGTATAGCCGTTTTTTCGAAAGCGGAAAATATTTAAAAGATGACAATGAAATTCTTGAAGAAGCGATAAAGATGATGCCTGATTTAAAAACCGATATAAACCATTACGATTATGCCAGGGAAATTACAAAACAAGAATATGACCGCGCGACAGAAAATATACCGGCTGACGATGATTTTAAAATCGGCGGGTATGTGAATGTATTGCCCTGTAAAGCAGAAATGAGCGGATTCGGTAAAATCACGGGTTACGCTGACGACGATTACACAGACGCTGAAACTCTCGGATATTATATCGTCGATTTTGGAAACGATTCAGGCACATGCACCGTACACAAAGACGATATGGAGAAAGTAAACGGCGATTATGAAAAATTCAAAGAAGAACTTTGCGGCGCGGTAGCCGAATACGGCGAAAGCAGCATTGATTTATATTATTCGCCCGATATGGTATATGGTATGTATCACAACCGCAAAACGAGCTTCGGCGTGACAAAATATTATTTGTCAGCGATGGTTCCGAAAGACGTAATCGAAAAATTATGCGCTTCTTTAGATATACCGATATGCGAAGAATAGCGAGCGCGTATGTATAGGGCTAAAATAAAATTAGGAGGAAAACAGAATGGAATACAAAAAAACTTATGATATTATCCATAACCTGAACGCTGTAAGTCTTTTCGTATGTTGGAAATACGCAGAAGGTAACGGTCAGCGCAGGTATGAATGGGGTATATACGGCGGCAAAAAAGCCGCAACAAACGCTTACCATGAAAGGAGTATGATATGAATTCGCAGACATCTATAGAAACGAAATACGCTCACGTTATCATGCTGCTGCAGTTTCTTGCTACCCGCGAGATAAGAGAAGACGGTATTGTTTGTCCTCGCAAGGCAATCGCCGTAGCGGAAGACAGCATCAAAATGGCGTATAACGCATTGGAGCATTTAGGCGAAGATACACGGCAGGATATAGAAGCTTTTGAATACGCCAATGCTCCGGTAATAGAAAGAAAATGTCCGGGATGTCAATTTCTGACCAAATCAAAATTAATGGCGGATGACGCCGGTAATTATATATCGTGTAATCACTGTCATACTATGATAGAATTGGATGAAAGCGGAAAATAAAAAACATGAAACAAAAAAATAAAAACCGGATAGCCATGTTATAGGTATAACGGCTAAAAAAACTTATTAAATGAAAAAAACTGGATTTACCACACAAAATGATTATTGATTGGAGGAAAAATTCAAATGAAAAACGTAACGGAAGCAATGTTAAAAGCAACAATATGTCTTGAATTGGGAAAATTTATCAAATTGGCGGCAACCCTTACCGGAGACAGCTGCGCTGCGGATTATGACGATTATGACGGCGGTCTTAGCTTTTCAGACGAAGCTTGGAAATCGTTAGAAACATATTTTGACGTAAAGATAGAGTCGATTCATGCGGACAATTATGAAAATAAATGCGTATGGATTGCGTATGAAAAAACAAATAATCCATTGAAATAAAACATCCAACGGTAAAAATAATATTATTTTCGATATAGAATATATTGATTTTGATGTTATTAATATTTATTAAAGAAATGATATAGCGGCTCAAACAGAACAAACGGGCGTTATATCATTTCTTATTTTTAATTATCAGGCGATTGGCGAACAGTGAATCGTTGAGATTTAAAATCGCCTGATATCATAATTTAAAGGAGATTTAAAAATGATAATACCAGAAAATATATTAGGTATCTTAGCAGAATGTACGATAAAAGAGAACATTTTATTTTTACCGCCCGCACAGTTAGACAGGGCGGTATATCTTGCAGTAAATAAATGCCTTGAGAACATCGGCGGCAAATGGGACAGAAAAGCAAAAGGGCATATCTTTGACTATGACCCGGCAGAAGCGTTTGACAATCTGATTCTGACAGGCGAAACAGCAGATATGAAAAAGACGTTTCAGTTTTTCCCTACGCCGCGAAAAGTCGCGGAAATGGTTTGCGATATGGCTGAACTTTCAACGGCTGCGAATATATACGAGCCGAGCTGCGGCAAAGGCGATTTAGCGGATGTGATTTATGAGCGCAATCAAAATCTGACTTGCGGTGAATTGAATCACGATATGAAGCGATACCTTGAGAAAAAGCCGTATGTTTCGATAGTCGGCGAAGATTTCCTGCAATATATCCCTCAAACGGGGGAACCGTTCGACCGTATCGTGATGAATCCGCCGTTCAGCAGACAGCAGGACATTGACCATATCCTGCACGCGTACAGTTTATTGCAGAACGACGGGATTCTCGTTTCGGTTATGAGCGTTTCGCCGTTTTTCAGGACAAACAAAAAGTCGGTTGATTTCATAGAATGGCTGAACCGCAATGACGCCGAAGTGGTAAATGTTGAGGCTGACGCGTTCAAGGAAAGCGGAACGTCCATTCCTACAAGGATTATTAAAGTAAAGAAATGCAATTAGGTTCGGTTTTTGTCCATGAGAAGAAGGCTGGCAATCTAATTTTAGAATTGGCGGCAGCAGAATCAATTTTAATGGTAAGAATAGAATAGTTATTTAATCAAATATTAAATGAAAGAAAGGTATAGGAATGAAAACATTTATCGAAAAATTAAAAACAGAAACGATTTTTTTATTGGAGTGTCCAAGTGAAACAATCCGTGTTCTGAGCGTTCCGGACGAAATTATCAGCGGAGTTTGGCACATTTATATAGAGAAAAAAGCAACAAAAGGAAAATATGGGCGCGAACTAAATTACTGCGGCGCGTTGATAAACGATACAATTTGGGATGCTGCGATTAATTTATCAGCGTATAAAGAACGGTTAGGATTTAATGTCGATTATTTGCACAGAGTAAAAGAACAAATCGACGCGGAGGTTTCTAAAAAAGCAACGCGGCATATTCTTACTGCAGCGTCAAGTTTGGCTGAAAAAGAAATAGCTTTGGCTAAATCGGATATTAAAAGAATGAAAACAGAGCCAAGAACGGAATATGAACAGAAATATGATAAATTTATGTATTACGAACATAAACCGCAAGCAAACGAAGATATAATCAAAAATATATGTTCGGACAGCTTCGATAAATATTATTCAAAAGGGCGCGCTTATCAGGCGTTTTATAACGGCGTGTTCGATAAATTGGAATTTTGCCTCGTAACCAGCAGTATTTCAGACAGTGAAGCATTGGAATATTTAACAAAAGACGAACAGGAAAGACCTGCGGTTATTGATAGGTTTGCCGGTAATCTGATAAAAAAAGCGGAACAGGAACTCGGCGAGTCAAACAATACAATCGTAAATAAATTAGCGCGTCACCTGATAGCGGAAGAATTTTATGACGAACTAACGGCAGATAAACAAGGAGAACATTACCTTATAAAAGAAATCTACGACAAAACGCACGGCGTTGAGATGTCAGGCGCAAAAACGGTTAATATGACCGTGGATATTGACGGCGAAGTATTTACGCTTAACATCGACAAAGATTACATCAAGCATGAAAATATAATATCCGCGTTGCAGATTTTACCGGCGGCGACCCGCGAACAAATGAAAAAGCAGCTTCGAAAAAGATATGAGCGTTTAGGCTTCAAGTATAATGAAATATTTCTCAAAGATATTTTAGAAATAACGTATAAGAAAAAAACGCTTTATAAAAAAGACGCTTGCTAAATAATAATCCGGAAATATTAAAACGCTTTGAAATTTTTCAAGGCGTTTTATTTTTGTGTTTGTCAAGAAAAAAGTACAGCGAATGGTCACGGAAAAATCCAGCAGTGCCGGAGTATAAATTTTCTTAAAAATTAAAGATAAAATTGTAAAAAATCCGAAGAAGCAAATCTTGTCAATAACGGGGATGTAAAGTTTTCCGCAGAAAAGTTTACAGGGCTGTTGTTGACAACGCACCCAAAATATAATGGAAATGGGTGAAAACACTTTGTGTTTTTGCCCTGTCAGCCATATATTTTGTCGGGTGAAGACCAAACGCTGTAGTAGTGAAGACTAAATGCTGTATATTCAGTGACCAAACGCTGTATGATTAGCGCACATTTTTAAGCATCGTGTTTCCGCCGTTCATTTCCTCTGACGTTTCACAGATTCCTCCAAGCGGTGACCGGGACCGGAAAAGACTACTATGTGACTGTGATGAATGAGCCGGTCGATGAGCGCGGCGGTCAGTTTTCCGTCGCCGAATACCGTATTCCACTGGCTGAACTCTAAATTAGACGTTATGATTAGACTTTTTTGCTCATAACAATCAGACACGACCTGAAACAAAAGCTCGCTGGCTTCCTTGTGGAGCGTGATGAATCCGATTTCGTCTAAAACCAAAAGTTCCACTTTTCTCAAAGAGTTCATAAACCCAGTCAGAATACCGCGCTGTTGTTTTTCCTGCAAGATATTGGCAAGCGATGTCGCTGTGAAGAACCTGACGTGTCTGCCTTTCTGACACAGCCGCAACGCAACCGCTGTAGCAAGATGTGTTTTGCCCGTACCGACAGCACCCATCAATACAAGGTTTTCTTTCTCCCTGACGAACGCCGCGTCTTCAATCTCCTCGCGGGTTATGCTTGACGGTATTTCGATGCCCGGTTTCCAGATGAAGTTGTCTAACGTCTTAATCACACGAAATCCCGCTTGCTTTATCATACGAGCCATTCGGTTAGCTTCACGTTCGCGAACCTCTATCTCTAACAAATCACGCATATACTGTTCTTTGCTGTGGTATTCTACGTTTTGCCATTCTTTTGCCAAGCCGCTTAACTTCAAACTTCGCATGGTCTGTTCTATGCTTGAAATCATCTGAACGCACCTCCCGTCAAGTTGTCATAGGCTGCAAGGTCGGGGCGATACCCCATCTTCGGAGTTTCGGGTGCAAGCACAAGCGGTTTCGGGTGGTTTTCCGGTTTTGAAATCAACAGGTAGCACTGCCGTATGCTGTCGTTGTCCACTTCGCCGTATTCACTCGCTAACTCCAATGCTTCGTCGCATAGAGCCTCATTTCCGTCATTCACGATTTCGTTCAGCAGCATAAGCGCCGATTTTCGTGCCTTGCCTTTGGTTTGGCTCAGATATTGCTGCCATAATTTAGGCATTTGATTGAAAAACCTCGTATGTTCGCACGCTCCCGGCTTTTTGATGAGTATGTCGATATATTGCTTCCAGTCGAATACCTCCTCGCCGTGGACATAGCTGCGCACATAGGTTTTCAATAGCTGACGGTCATAGTATGCCTCTATCCTGTCGAAGTAGATTTTTGCCTGTACGGTTTTACCGTTCAGCATCGGCGACAGACCGTATTTCACATTATCTATCATTATGAAGCCGTTTTTGTTCACCGCTTGCGATTCATACCGGAATACTTCATATTCGTATTCGGGCAGCGTAAGCAACTGTTTCTTTTCCTCTTCCCATAAATCGCTGATTAACTCGTTTTTCTGATAGTGTGGACGATTGTGGTCTTCATCGCACCGGCGCAAAAGCTCTCGGTTGAACGTCTCGAAATCTTCTATCACCGGTACTGGCACAAATATATTTCGGCGGT
>Ga0082212_10004951_pt1 | contig 18359 bp, 10 predicted proteins | sample TergutNt197P3_FD_71548 | JGI IMG/M metagenome (GOLD analysis project Ga0082212, IMG submission 71548) | Neocapritermes taracua P3 segment gut microbial communities from Petit-Saut dam, French Guiana - Nt197 P3 | ecosystem: Host-associated > Arthropoda: Insects > Digestive system > Gut ...
ATCCTGTATAACAATATGGAGTTGCGACTTATCCAAAACCATTTGGACGATGACTTGTATCCCGACATCGACTGGCAAAAGGAAATCATGAAGAAAACCAGCACGCAGCAAACATATTATGTGAACGCATCAGGCGGCGCTGATGTTGCACGGTACTTTGTCAGCTTAGGCGCCTCGATCGAAGATGCAGCTTATCGCGTAGCGCCCGAAAATACCATCCGGTCCGGTGTAGGGTACAATACCTATTCGTATCGTTTGAATTTGGATGTTAATTTAACCAAAAACACCATGTTGTATTTTGGATCTGAGGCCTACTTGTCGATTAGGATGGAGCCGGGAAATACTAATACGGGCGCTTTATGGGCCTCGCAAGCGAATCTTACGCCCCTTACCGTTCCCATCCGGTATTCCACCGGAGAATACCCTTCTTATAATTATGATATAACAGGCGGCCTTGTTTCGCCCTACGTTTTGCTGAATGAAACGGGAAAAGCAACCACCCAACGTTACAACGGTAAACAAACGTTGTCCATCGTTCACGATCTTTCCTATTTGATAGAAAATTTAAAATTTAAAATACAGGGCGCTTACGACAATGTAAATGCAGTATCAGAAACTCGCTATGTAATGCCGGAATTGTATTATGCGACCGGACGTACGATCTGGGGCGAATTGCAGCGCGACAGGAAATCGGAGGCGGAAAGCCCAAGATTCATTGTGGGACAGTCACAGACACGGAAATTTCATTTGGAAAGCAATCTGACATGGGATAAAGTCATCGCTGACGACCATCGTGTGAGCGCGCTTGCCTATTATTACATGAGCGACTTCAAAAACTCGACGTCGGCAATACTCGGCTCTTTGTATGCCATTCCGCAAAGATATCAAGGGCTATCGAGCCGTCTAACATACGGGTTCAGAGATATCTATATGATTGATTTAAATTTTGGATATACCGGTTCCGAAAACTTTGAACCAGGACGGCAATTTGGCTTTTTCCCGTCGGTAGCGCTCGGTTGGGTTCCTTCCAAATATGAATGGGTGCAGGAACGTTTGCCGTGGATCCAACACTTGAAGGTTCGTGGATCATACGGTTCTGTTGGAAACCCGGTTTCCGCTCAACGCTTTCCGTTTATGACGATTGTCCAGGATAATCTGCTGACATATTGGGGATTTCAATCCGGTAGCGCTAATAGAGGCGTATCCGAATTTCAATTCGGCGCCAATAACCTGATATGGGAAAAAACCATTAAATCCAATTTAGGCGTCGAGATGAATATGTTAAACGACAGGCTGTCGTTTGTAGTGGACATTTTTAACGAGAAAACCGATAACATTTTCCAACAACGCGCCACTATTCCGGGGTATGTAGGACTCATTCAGGGTGCGCTTCCGTATGGTAATGTGGGTAGTATGCGCAATTATGGTTCCGACGGAAACATTTCCTTCAAGCAAGAGATCAACAAGGACTTGAGTTTTACCTTGCGCGGTAATTATACCTATCAGCAGCCTGTTGTCCTCAATTGGGAACAACCACCGTCAAGATATCCTTACCAGCCGTATAATGGGTATCCGTTAGGCGCACAACGCGGTTATGTCGCTGTCGGATTGTTTCAAGACGAAGATGACGTGAATTTTAGCGCGACCCAGAATTTTGGCGGCTCTTTCAAGGTCATGCCTGGCGACATCAAGTATAAGGATATCAATGGCGACGGGGTGATCAATTCGGACGATCAGGTTTTCCTGTCCGATCGCTATTATCCTGTGAAATTCACGTATGGAATTGGAGGCGAAGTCAGATATCAAGATTTCACGCTTGGATTCCTTTTTAAAGGTACGGGCAAAACTGACATCTATCATGTAGGATTCCAAGGTAATCAAGCGGGTTATATGCCTTTCAACGGCGGCATCGTTGGTAACGTGCTTTCCGAGGTCGCCGATCCATCCAACCGTTGGATACCTAAGGAATATGCCGAGGCGCATGGCATTGACCTTGCCTTGGCGGAGAACCCCAATGCGAAATTCCCGCGGCTCACCTACGGCAACAATCCCAACAATACGCAGTTGTCCACCTTTTGGAAGAATGACTCCCGCTACTTGCGTCTGCAGGAAATAACGCTCAATTACAACCTCAAGTCAGATTTTCTTAAAAAAGTAGGCATGTCGTCGCTTGATATTCAGTTGGTCGGCTATAATGTTTATATTTGGTCGAAGATCAAAGACTGGGATCCGGAGCAAGGCTGGGCAAACGGACGCGCTTATCCGATCCCTGCAAGATATGCGTTGCAATTATATCTACACTTTTAAATAAAATAAAGAATGAAAAAAATATTTAAGCAGACAATAACAGGCGCGTTCATAGCTATCATAACTTTGACGTCGTGCCATTTTCTGGACGTGGCCGAAAATTTTGAAGAATCGTTTAAGTTCGATTCTATCTTTACAGAAACAAAGAATTTGGAGCGTTATGTATGGAATATTCCCAGCGCTTTCCCCGATGAAGGATACAAATTTGACAAATTAGGTACTTTTGCCTGCGATGAGGCATTTTCGATCATGCTTACCGACTATACCGCTTTGGATTTCGTACAGGGGAACATAACCCCCACCTATCTCCGGTCGTTTAATATTTGGAACGGTATGTATATCGTTGTTCGCAGAGTCAATACGATTCTTTCCAACATCCACAAAACAACCGACTTGGTCGGAAGAGAACGGGACGAACTGATGGGTTATATTTATTTCATGCGTGCTTACGCCTATTACCGGCTAATCACGTATTATGGACCCGTCGTCATATTAGGCGACGACGCCTTGGAGACCAACGAAGATGACGCTTACTACGACCGGCCCCGCGCTACTTTCGACGAATCGGTAGATTATGTTTGCGGCGAGTTCGAAAAAGCAGCGAGACTGATGCCTGAACGCGTTACCCCCAGTTATTTTGGACGGCCCTTCGCCGCCTCCGCTTTAGCCTTGAGCGCTCGTTTGCGCCTTATTCAAGCAAGCCCGCTGTGGAACGGAGGAACGGCAGCCCGCCGTACATATGGCACCTGGAAACGATCGTTCGATGGCGTGAACTATGTATCCCAAACGTATGATGAAAAACGATGGGCGCAGGCGGCCGTTCTTTGTAAAATGATCATCGATACGGATCTCTTTGAGCTTCACACCGTTCAGAAAATGTCGGATAGCCCTGTATTGCCCGACAATGTACCCATGCTTGATTTCCCTGACGGAGCAGGAAATATCGACCCTTTCCGTTCGTATCACGATATGTTCAACGGCGAATCTCCCTTTGCGCGTAACCCCGAATATCTGTGGGCGCAAAAGTCAGGCAACCAATCCACAAATTTGGCTAATTATTCGCGCCATGCGTTTCCCTACGAAATATACAACGGATATGGTACCGTATCTGTACCGCAAAAAATTATTAACAATTATTTAATGGCCGACGGTCGCACCATCGAAAATTCAAGCGAAGAATATCCATACGAAACAGACGGTATTGCGAATGTGCCGGATAAGGTTTTTTCGGGTTACACGTTATGCGGAAATGTGCATAAGATGTATATGAATCGCGAATTGCGGTTTTATGCCAGTATCGGATTCAGTGGAGCGCACTGGCCAATGCTTTCAACGTCGAACTTGGGCAAGCGTAACATTCAGTTTTGGTATAATTATTCTGGGAATGCAGGTAAATTATCCGTTCGTAATTTGATTTACAATGTCAACACCACCGGTTACTCGTTGAAAAAGTACGTGCATCCCGAAGATTCGTGGGGCACGCCCGGAGATGAAGGTTACGAAAATTCACGACGTATGGAAAAGGCGTATCCGATCATCCGCTATGCCGAAATCCTGCTTGCCTACGTGGAAGCGTTGAATAATCTGACTATGACACATACCCTTACCGGGTCGGACGGAAAGAGTTATACGATTTCGCGCGACGTCGCCCAAATGAAGAAATACTTCAATATGGTACGTTTCAGGGTAGGACTGCCGGGTCTGACCGATGCTGAACTCGCTTCGCAGGAAACCATGCAAGAGGCGATTGAACGGGAACGGATGGTGGAATTACTCCACGAAAATGCGCGTTTTTGGGATGTTCGTCGCTGGGGTAAATACGAAGTCACGGAAAGAGAACCCATTTTGGGCATGGATATGGATGCCGACGGGTTGGCATTTTACAATATTATCCCCGTTAACCAACCGATAGCCAGAAACAGATTGGTGGATAAAAAACTGATTCTTGTCCCGCTCGAATTGAACGAGGTGCGGAAATCCTCTTTGCTGGATCAAAATCCGGGATACCAGTATTAATTTAAAATTTAAAATTTAAAATTTAAAATTATATGAAAATATTTTTAAGATTATTTATATTAGGCGTTATGGCGTTTAACCTAACGGGGTGCAATAATGACTTTATCTATGAGGAAGAACAGTATAAGAACTTGGTGTACATCCTGAGCGGTGCTGATAACATTTTTGGCGCATCATATACGCTTAACGAAGCGGAGCCTGTGCGGTTTGTTTCCATTGGTTGCGGCGGGTCCAATACGAATGAGAAAGATATAACAATTACGCTCGAACCGAACCCTGAGCTGTTGGACAAGTATAATTACTTGAACTACGATTTTGAGCATCAGTATGCCAAAATGTTGCCTGCCGACCGATACACGATTTCGTCCTACTCGGTCACTTTACCGGCCAATTCGGACTATCATTATGCACGCATACCGGTGAAGGTACGCGCGTTGGGTTTGTCGCCCGATTCGATCTATTTCATCCCGCTGAAAATAAAAAGCGTGTCGCATTACGAAGTGAACGAGAGCAAACAGGATGTGCTTTTCAGGGTAGCTATTGAGAATGATTATGCGAAACAAATGCCAACGACCTTTTACAGCAAGAGCGGTACATTGAGCAATCCGCTTACCGTGATGAGCGGTTCAAAACAAGTGTTTCCGTTGGAAAAGGACAAGATACGGATGTTTGTAGGCAATGAAACTTACGGCGCTTCTACGACGGTTGCCGACGTTGAAAGACTGTCGGTGGTGGTTCAGATATTAACCGACAATACGCTCTTAATTACGCCATACGGCCCGACGATGGAAGTGGAAATGTTGGATGAACTCGACAATTACAACATTTATGTACCTGCACTTATGCAGGGCACAGCTAAAATGCGTGTGTTCTACCTGAACTACCGTTTCCGATATAAAAATGCAGACGGCACGTTTACCGGATGGCGCAATGTGGAGGAAAGGTTGGTAAGGATTGAGGATTAATTAATTAATTGAAAAGAATAGAATTTAAAATGAGTAAAATTATGAATAGATTTTTAATTAAAGCAACTTGCATCACTTTATGTTTGTGGATGCTATCCGGTTGTATTGAAAGTCCCGACAGGAATATAAACTATACGCTTTATGTCACCCACGCTTCGTTGGAAATGATTGAAGGAGATGAAATGACTATTGTTGCAAGCCCTACCACAGAAACTTTTACATGGGCAAGCTCTGATCCGTCGGTAGCTACTGTCAACAACGGATTGGTACGCGCTATAAAAGATGGCGTATGTATCATCACCGTCACCGGCAGTGGCGGCTTGAGCAGGGAAATACCGGTTGACGTTGACGCGTTCAGGCCGCTCACAGGCGTTGATGTTATCAATACGCAAAATCTATCGCACGTGACTTCTTTGTCATTATCGCACGGTCAAACGTTTAGTTTTATGGAACCAAGTCCGTTGCCCGCTGATTACAATGAAAGGATTCCTTTCGACGTTGTATGGACGTCGTCCGCTCCCGATATAATTTCGGTAGATGAGAAAACGGGCGCAGTAACGTCTGTTGATTTTGGCGACGCAGTGATTACGGTCAGCGTGGTGGACAAACCATCCGTTAAAGCGGACATACCGGTGTCAACGGCAGTTATTCCGATTACAGACATACAAGTGCCTGTCACATCATTGGATTTATTTCAGTATGAATTAGTTACCATATCACCTGTCAGGGTACCGGCTAATTATAGCGTGCCAGATGCTTCCTTAAAATGGGAATCGTCTAATAATACCGTAGTATCGGTCGCAAACGGCGCAATTGAAGGCGCAGGCGAAGGTACAGCTACCGTGACCGTTTCGTTGAACAGTAATCCTGCCATATCCAAAACTATTTCCGTAACCGTTACAGGCGCGCCGGGAACAACTACCACGATGGATTTCTCAACATTTACCGATAACGGTATCGGCGACAATCTTTCTTATAAGAAGGTCGCATTCGATAAAGGCTGTATAGTAGAAATACCAGGAATGACCGCTGCACAAATTGAGGAGTGTTACAATTTTGACTTCTTCTCCTACAATCCGGCGAAAAACATACTGATATTTACTGGCGAGACAGGCGCATGGGATGTTTACTATTCATCTGTGTATAAGTTTATCTGGGTAAGAAAAGATAACGACAGCAATTGGCCGGAAGGTACCTGGGGGCGTGGCGGCGGCTTTACGCAAGCGCGCGCTTGGCATGCTGACTTGAATGGCTCCAGCGGCGGTTATAACTGGGGACTTGCAAAGATTAGATTTGCCGCCTACTTCAAGCGCATCGGTAATGATTTATATCAGACGCATATATATGTCAGCCCCAGCGGAATGGGTTGGATGAACCTCGTAGAAGACCTCGCTCTTTGGTATAACCATCCAAACAATTATTGGACGTTGGTCGCTCCCGAAGGCTTCTCGCTCAACGCTTCCGGTTCTGACGTCAGCGCCACTGCCGCAGCTACCGGTTATTATCGCGTATTAGTTGACTACAGCGCCCGAACGCGAACATACATAAAAGTGTATTAGCCTTATCCTTCTGAGAGCGTTATGCTGATACCATCCTCCGTCATCCTGAACTTGTTTCAGGATCGCACATTTCAGGATAACATTTTTTTTCAGCATCGCCTCTCTCTCTAAAATGTAAACTGCCTGTCCCTTTGCCCGGACAGGCAGTTTTTTTTTCATTTGTTCGGTATAGCCTCCACGCTTCGCCGAACACAGATTGATTTTGTAGTTTTTTTACCGTTCCTTTGCGCTTGATAAAGTATTGGACAATATTTTATAAAAATCAATGTCAGCATTCATGTTTCATATTTAGCTGTATATTAGTATTATACGCTTTTCTCATTGCTCGATTTTAACCGAATTCCGGCTTTTTAAGAGTAAATTTCGGCACGTTAGGATAATTTCCAAAAGTTTTATTACAACTTTTGTGCTCATTTTAAACAAAATACAGTAATGAGTACATCTATTAAACCAAAATTCATTCCCTCAAAAATCAGAAATAAAGCCGGAGTTATCTGTTTGCAACTAATTCACAAGCGAAAAATAAAATTGATTAGAACTCGATTTCGTCTTTTTCCTGCCGAGTGGGACCACCAAAAAGAAACTGTGTTGTTCGGTAATTCCCACACGGAATGCCAAAGTCATTTACAATCAATAAAAACAGGTTTAGATACCGAAATAAAGCAGGTTGATGAATTGATTCGTTTGCTTGAAATGAAAGGTGATTATACGGTGGATGAATTGACTGATTTATACATCAATAATTCATTTAATGGCTATCTTTTTCATTTCATTGAGTACATTGTGAAGCATCTGAAAGAAGAAAACCGCACCAAGACCGCAACCATTTTATTAACTACTAAACGAAGTTTTGAACGTTTCCTTGGTGGGCAGGATATCCTACTTGACAAGATAGATAACGATCTGATGCGAAAATACGAAATCTATCTGAAGAATACAGGAATGATGAAAAACACCGTATCCTGTTATATGCGGTCGTTACGCTCAGTGTATAATCAGGCAGTCAAGCGAGGCTTAGCTTCGCAAAAAAATCCGTTTACCAATATTTTTACCCGCATTGACAAGACCGTCAAGCGTGCCGTAAACGAAGAGGTTATTAAAAGGCTCAAAAATTTGGATTTGACGGAATACGCAGAATTGGCATTAGCACGCGACCTGTTTATGTTCAGTTTCTATATGCGAGGTATCTCATTTGTCGATATGGCTAACCTTCGGAAAAGCAATGTAAAGAATGGCTATATTATTTATTCCCGTAGCAAGACACGACAAATGCTGACGGTAAAATTAGAAGCATGTATACAGCAAATCATTTCTCGATACGATTCACAAACAGTAGATGATTATTTGTTGCCGGCTTTCACCATTCGTAACTGCGACGATACAAGCCAACTACGCAACCACAACAAACGCCTGAAACGTATTTCAGACTTACTTGGGTTAGAAAAGCCGTTAAGTTCTTATGTCAGTCGGCATACTTGGGCAACATTGGCTCTCCGCAAAGGTATTTCGGTCGAAATTATCAGCGAAAGTATGGGACACGAAAATGAGACAACTACTCGAATATATTTAGCGTCGTTAGAACAATCAGTTGTAGATGAGGCGAATGCGGAAATAATTAGATTGGGTTAAAAGTTCCGCTTCTTACAAAGCAGTGGAATTTGCAAAAATAAGCCGACAAAGGTACTAAATTCTTCTCAAAATAACAAATATAAGAGCCATATTTTCGCATAACGAAAATATTATTATTTTTGAAACACGATTAAGTCATTGACTTAAAGTGTGTTTAATAATTTATTTGATTATTTTCATTTTTTTCTACTTTTGAATTAGTGTTATTTGAATGAATATCAATACAATAACTAATTCCCTACAAGAAACACAAAAGATTTGTTTAACAAATTGTTTAAGGAAAATTTATTGTTTATATATATTGTTAATAAACAATAAATTACGCATATATTTTTGCAAATTCCACTGCTTTGTAAGAGGAGGAATTAGGTAAAACAAGAAAAATTGATAATAAAACAGTTAAATTGACAAGATATAATATTGCTAATTAAATATCAATAAATTATGAAACAGCGTTCGGCAGTAACCAATTATGAATTTAGGGCTGAAAGCCCCCAAATAGCCCAATCCAAAGGAAAATCCTTGGAAACAAATAGTTTTTTAATGAAAGTCAAATTCTTTTTATTGTCCGTTTTGTTTTCATTTCCATTTATGACAGCTGACGGCAACCGGACAGCGACTTGTGCAATAACAGTTCAAGCTGCAACTATCCCAGTAAGTGGCGTTATGCTAAACTCCAATTCACAAACGCTGGCCGTTGGCGGAACATTCCAACTGACCGCTTCAGTCGCCCCCGCCAATGCTACTAATCAAAACATAACATGGACGTCAAGCAATTCATCGGTAGCTTCAGTTAATTCATCCGGTTTGGTTACCGCATCCGCTGCCGGAACAGCCATTATTACGTCAACAGCCCAGGACGGCGAACGTACTGCTACATGTAATATTACAGTTCGCAGCACATGCCAAAATCCGTTAGGCGGCGGATTAGCGGGACCTATCAATTGGGTGCTTTGTGGAAGCGGAACGTTGGTCCTGTCAGGAAGCGGAAATATTCCGGATTATTTACCTCTTAGCGGCTTCAGGCATCCCTGGTACAACGTCCGGTATACTTTTTCCATTGCAGAACTTGCGGAAACAATCACAGGAATTGGGGCGTGGGCATTTTATGACTGCGCAGCGCTTGCGTCGATTGTTATTCCCCAAAATGTGGCTACGATTTCTACCGGCGCTTTTTCTCACTGTTCCGCAATTTCATCCATTAAGATTCCGCAAAATGTACGATTGATTGGAGATAACGCTTTTCATAATTGCAGCAAACTCAATAGCATTACCGTTTATTGGACAAGCGCCTCTCAATTACCAAATATAGGGAATAATGTATTTACAGGCATTAGCAATAGCAAGACATTACACGTTCCGGCAGGTACAAAAGCTATCTATTCTTCTGCTCCGGTATGGAAAGATTTTACGATTGTGGATGATGGGCAGTCACCATTTTATTTATCTGCATCTCCTGTTTCGCTTAGCTTTGAAGCGGCCGGCGAATCTAAAACATTTGCCGTTACCTCAAATACAGATTGGACAGTCAGTAGCAGCGCACCATGGCTTACAGTTTCTCCTGTTTCGGGCAACAAAAACGGAACGATTAGCGTTACAGCTACAGCAAATACGACTGCTTCTCAACGAACAGCAACTATTACCGTCAATGGAACCGGAGTCGCTACACAAACAATAAATATTACACAGACAATGGCTGCACCAATCCCTTCATTGTCCGTATCAGCATCTTCGTTCAATTTTGTCACAGAGGGCGGACAGCAGTCTTTTAACATCACATCCAATATAAACTGGACAGTCAGCAGCAGCGAAACATGGCTTACATTCTCTCCTGTTTCGGGCAGCAACAACGGAACGGTTAACGTTACAGCCGCAGCCAATGCCGGTACAGCTCAGCGCACAGCTACCATTACCGTCAATGGCATAGGCGCTACGACACAGACCATAAATGTAGTGCAATCCGGACAGAGCGGCGGTGGATTGGGCAGTGGAGAAAGCCATGCGTGGGATTTAACTTCTACCATGAAAGCGACACTGAGTAATGGCACTTTGACTATCACGACAAGCGCAAGTTCGGAAGCAATGAGGAGTTTTTGTTTTAGTGGCGACTTTTGGCCTCCACCTAATATAGCTCCCTGGTACGGCTTTCGTAATGATATCTATTCGGTAATCATTGGAAGCGGAATAACTAATATTGGAGATTGCGCTTTTGATGGCTGCATTAATCTGACCTCGGTAACGATAGGCTCATCTGTGGGAATAATTGGAAGCAGCGCTTTTAGTAAATGCTCCGGCCTTGTTTCCGTAAAATTTCTCAATCCAAGTTCGGTAATAACGATTGGTAACATCGCTTTCGCGCAATGTAGTGCTTTGGAATCCATTGAAATCCCAAGTTCAGTAACAACAATTGGACAAGAGGCTTTTATTTTTTGCAGCAATCTTACTTATGTAACAACCGGTGACCAAACTTCCTCGTTGAAAAACATTTACAGTGGTGCCTTTGGTGAGTGTCGTAGCTTGACATCCATAACAATTCCCAATTCGGTGGAAATGATTGGCTCAAACGCTTTTGCCGGATGCATTAACCTATCTTCGGCAGTAATTCCGGCTTCTGTAAAAATAATTTCCGATAGAACCTTTTCCGGTTGTACGTCTTTAACGTCTGTAACCATTCCCAGTTCAGTAACATCAATTGGACAGAGCGCTTTTTACAATTGCAGCAGTTTGAATTCCATTTCAATTCCAAACTCGGTAACGTCAATAAACATAAGTGCTTTTTCCGGTTGTTCAGGCTTGACTTCTGTTGCAATTCCAAACTCAGTTATCAGCATTGGACGTGAGGCTTTTGTTGGTTGCGACGGATTGAAAGACATTATGGTAGGTTGGACTACACCATTGCTTTTAAATAGCGCTGAAAGAGTGTTTGCCTGGCTCAATACATCAGCGATAACCCTTCACGTACCTGTCGGAACCAAAGCGCTTTATCAAGCGGCAAATGTGTGGAAGGATTTTGGAACCATACAGGAAACGACGGTAATCCCGATAGAAACACAACCGGTATCGGAAAACGGAATCGGAAACATAGAGCTTAATCTGTCTATTCCTATTGACGCAACAATAACCGGTTCGTTTGCAATTGCTTTTCCCGAAGGAATGACTTTAGATGAGCCTTCAACCGTTTTATCTGCAGAACTTGCAACTAATTTCAACCTGTCATGCACAAATTCGGAAATCAATAGCTGGACAGTGGAAATTCACCCTAAAACGCTGAGAAACGCATCCGCATCCACATACAGAAAAATCATGACAATTGCGTATAAAGTGAACAACAATGTACCTAATGGCGCATACAAAATAAACATTGAAAATCTTGATTTCAGATTGAATAACGGAACAGCCATTCGGGAGGACTTATTACCGGTAACTGTCAATATCAATCATAATCCGACATTCAATGAAGATATAAATGAGCTACCCTTCAAGGCATATTTCGTTGATAACATATTAAAGATAGAAAGTCCTTTTACAGAGTCAATCACTGTTTATACCGTCATGGGAATTCAGTTGTATGCTATGACGAAAAGTGCAGGCATGATTGAAATTCCGGTCACATCAAAATCAGGTTTATTTATCATCAAAGGAAGCGTTAGCGGAGCAGTAAAGGCAATTAAAAATTTGTAATCATTATGCTTTTCTCAGGAATTATCAGCAATATATTTTGGGCATTTGTAGTTGCCATTATTTTATGGATTTTATGCGCTTTTGCAGGCAGGTTGGTTAATGGGTCGTACCGCATGCCCGCGCTACTGCATTTGCTTTGTTTGGCAGTGGCTGTTCCGACGGTTGTCTTCCTGTTTGTTTTTATTACCTGCACCAAGTTGCATAATTTCGTAACAGAGGCAGAGGCTGTTGTGTCGAAGCTGATGCTGGACGACAGAACTTTTATAAGCCGTTTAAATGGACAGATTGCACAGACATCGACGACAGTTAGCACCGACAAATTAACGGATTTCCTCGCTGAAAATTTTTCTGACAAGATCGAATCGAAATATCCCATGCTGCAAAAATACGCAGATACAGACAACTGGGTGGAAAAAATCGACCTGAACAACGAATTTTTAGCGAGATTATCGGACTTGCCGGATGCCGAAAAGACACAAAAAATAGTACAGAAAGCCGTATCTTATTTTACGGACAGTATCCGGTCAAAAATCAAGTCGATGCGGCGTACGGCATTCATCACAATACTTTTGTTACAATCAGCGGCTTTTGGAATTGTTCTTTACAAGGCAAGCAGATACCGCAGTCCGAACGCAAGCCTGACTAACTACTTTTACGATTCAAACGAGTATCTATAGACAATATTAACATGTTAAAGGACTTTATCGAAATAGTATTGCAATGTGTAGCTGCCATCTGTAGTAGCGCCCTCTTTAGCGTCGTATTGACGGCGTTGGCGTTGGGAGTGTTATGCTGGGTGGTTTGCAGTTATTACACCCGCCTTTGGCATAAGCGGTTCTATATGAGAGCGAAACATCATGCGCTGTGTGGCATGGCGGCTTTGTTTACAACACTTTTTACCGTTACGTTTTATGCAGTAGGCTTTTTAAGGCCCATCGTAAATGAGATGATTGATAAATGGAGTGAAGAATTGTTGGAGAACAACGACTTCCATACCCAAACTTACGAAATTGCTTATTATGCGGTAAAAGAACTGTCGCCAAAAGATTTTGAGGGCATTCCGGAGCCGGGCAAGAAAGGCACATATATTCTGTTTCGTAATGACAGGATGCGACAGGTTTGTGTAGAAACATACGTTTCAGAGGCATGCAAAGATTTTTCGACTCTTCATCCGTTTTTAGATAAAATGCTGAGCGCCTTGCCCGGCCTTTCGGAAAAAGATATCAATGATGACATCACGGATTATTTCAAACAGCATCCGGGAGAAATGTACCCTTTGAATCGTGCCATTGAGATATCAGCACGGTATATCCGCGAAGGATTATTGGAACAAAGTCCCAAAACGGTTCGGAAAACGCGATGGTTATTAGTAATGCTGTTCATTGCAGTGCAATTAATACCGTTCGGAACAATCGGTTATTATGCTTATAAGGATTTAAAAATAGGAAAAATATAAAATATTTAATACAAATAACTATGAAATTAACAGACAATCACATCCTTATCGGATTGGGAGGCACCGGAGGAAAAGTGTTAAAAGCCTTCCGCAAACGCTTATTTTCAGAGTTTGACGATGACGAGCGAAATCAACTGCCCATTGGATGCGTTTATGTGGATTCCACAAAAGAGATGATGAAACAGGGCGATGTAACTTTCCGTGTACGAGGGAAAGACGCCTCGTTTACCAACAGCGAATTTGTGAATATCAAAGGCGTAGAGTTGGAAACGGTTTTCAAAAGTCCAAATAGTTTCCCGGGCATGAAAGGATTTATTGGCGATCCGGAAGTGATGCAAAAAACTATTGGCGCGGTAGGCGCAGCAGCCGGACAAAAACGAAAAGCGGGAAGAATACTATTTGGCGGTTCAGTGCAAACGTATCTTGATACGTTGAACGCTCAATATGAAAAAGTAAACAGAATTAGTGGAGACGCTCCGGTAATAATTCACATTTTTACAGGATTGGCAGGAGGTACCGGTTCAGGTTCTATTATTGATGTGATTGCACAAACACGCAAAAAATTTCCGGAGTCATTACTGGAAAACCCTGTATCTGGTGCCGATATTGTGGTTTATTGCATGGCGCCGGAAGTGAATCCGCCGGTGGGGTGCGAAGCAGGCAGATATCACGCCAACGGTTATGCCGCATTAACAGAAATAAATGCCTTGCTTGTGAAAAAATACAAACCGCACGATGTTACCGGAATGTCCGATCGAATTGATGTACCTACAAAAAAGATTGCTAATGGCGTTTTTGTTTATTCCAATATCAACGAACACGGAAAAGTAATTGATTCGCATGAACAGTTACCGTTGATTGTTGCAGATTTTGCGTACAGCCGCGTTTTTCTCGAAGAAAACAATAATACGGAAGAATTCTTACGTTCGTACAGTTTTGAAAATATTGACGATCACTTATTTGAACTAAATGAAGAAGCCGAACAGGGTCAAATTGACATTGTCCGTTCCAAGACATTCGGCGCTTTCGGTATCAAACGGGTGATTATTCCCGAAGAAGAAATTGTAGAGTATTTCACTTACAATTTCGGACAGCAGGCATTGCTACAAATACGATACAACAACTGGAACGATGATTTAGGCTTTCGTGATACGCCTGCCAATGTTGATTTCAACTCTTTTGTAAAGGAAAAAGAACAGTTGGAACGCTGGCGGCTAACCGACAAGCATTTAATGCTTGATAAACCTATTTTGAAATCGGACGAAAAGAAGTTTACAGGCTTTGTCGATTATTGGAGCAGTTTAATTCCCAATTGGACAGAAATTGCGAGGACAGACAAATTGCCTTTAAATAAACTAGAACAGTGCTGTATGGAGGGTTACGAGAGACTCTTCCGCAAAGCAGGCGTAAGAAATTTCTTTGAGGGGAAAACACAGGCAAGAGAGGAACACGCCAACGAAATCGCAGAACTGATAGAACTCTATATGTTCGACCAATGGAAAACGGGAGATTTGTCGTTACATAATCTCACGCAGTTGATTGACAAAGTGATAGAAACAGTAGAACTTCGCCGCATGGAATATGAAGGAAAGATATCACAATGGAATCAATCTATTGATCAATTTGAAAATGCGCGAGCATTGAATCAAGTGGCGTGGTCAAATATTGGTGTTATATACGGTGATTTACTTGGCAAGAAAAAGAAAATTCTTCAGAAACATGCTACCATTATGAATAAACTCTGTATGAAAAGGACAGAGGTGGAAGGTTTCAATTTTGGCATTGCCGTTTTAGCATCGCTTTCAATTAAACTGAATGCGCTGCGTGGTAGAATTGAGAAATTTGTAAATACCGTCAATGAAGCCTTGGATAATGTTGAAAAACAAATAGGTGCGCGCTGTCAGGATACAGGCGCTATTGATTTGCAGGAAGCAATTATTCGCTATTACGATAAAAATGCTGTAGTGAAATTTACCAAAGAAGTGATTCGCGATAAAAAGCGGCAGGCAAATATAGCGAGCGCGTTACGTGAGGAAATTGTCAGTCAAATAGGCAATGAGCATACTTTTGCCCGCGCTAACGCCACCATTTCCAATGATACGATTTTGCAAATTTTAGACACATTGATACGGGAAAAATCAATTATTATTCATGACGAATTATTGATTGAGAATAACGAAAAACTTATTAATCGCAGTATTTTGGAACAACTCAATGAACAGTTCCGCACAGAAGATGATTTGAGAAAGTTTGCTAAAGACGTTGTCAAGCAAAGCGGCGTATTTACCACTTTCAATTCTACTGAAATAAGCAGAGCAATCAACAATCGGAGTCCTGAAATCGGCGTTTCTGTTTTTAAAAAACTGATATTAGTCAATCTTCCTAAAATTGAAGGCAATGAAAATGTGCAGAGATTTGCCGATAAACTCAAAAGGGCATTGGCAGAATCGGTTCAAGGTAATGTAAAAATAAAAGTGGATGACAATGGTCTTCGTAAAAATGAAATTACGATTTCAAGCATCACCTATTGTTTCCCTCTACGCGCTATCAGAGATTTGACTTTCCTCAAAGAGAAATACAATTTTCTGGTTACCAATCCCAATGATTCTCGCCAAAACCGTACCGTACTCCATACGGAAGGAATGGGCGAAACATTTCCCGATTTATTTGTGGCAGCTGAGATGCCTACAGGTCAAATTCGAGAAAAATATACTCCGTATTTGATTATCAATAATGCTTTGGGGTTATTAAAATATGCAGATAAAGAAGATGGAACAGGAAAATCTGCTTGGGGAACAGTTTCAGTGAATCGTTTGGGCGAAGAAGTTTTGAGTCCAATTGCCGATAAGTTTACCGAAATTCCTTTCATATTTGAATTCTTTACGAAAACTTATGGTGAAGAACTGCGTAAAAAGGCAGAGCAGGAAATAAAAGAGAATCACTTGCATAAAGACAAGAGAAACGAACTGACCAAAAAGATTCAAAATCTTTACAAAGAAGTAATTCTGCCGGAGTATGGTGGAAATAAAGGCAATAAAGATTGTAAGTTTTTTGCGGAAAGTGCAGAAAAAGCAATGGATATTATTGAAAACATATAAGATTATGGAAAATAATAATTTAACAGTCCGCAAAGGGCAATGTATCAATTTCGGAATGTGCTCAAAAGCAGATACGAAGGAAGTACAGGAGGTAAATCCGGGTAATGATTTCATTTGTTCAAATCCCGAATGTGAACAGATTTTAATTGAAGTAAAGCCAACAACTTGGTGGGAAAAGAACAAAAAATGGCTATTTTCATTCATTGTTGTGCTTGTTTTGGGTGGTGCAGGTTACGGTATTTACTGGTTAATAAACAGGCCAAAACCGGAAATAATTGTCTTTATAAACCCTGAAAATGCAACCATTAAAGTTGATGAAACCGTCAAACTGACGGTAAAAACTGATCCCGAAGAAGCAGCAAAAAAAATGAAATGGAATTGGGAATCGAGCGATGAAAAAATAGCAACCGTAAGCAGGAGCGGCGTTGTAACGGGAACAAGCGAAGGGAGAGCAACTATTACAATTACTGCCGATAAAAAGCCAAATATTTCAACTACAGCTTCTGTTACCGTTACGCCAAAAGAGTCGGAAATAACGTCTGTTTCCGTCGAATCCGTATGCTTGGATCAATCGTCCTTATCTTTAAAAGTGGGGGATAATAGTGTAACACTTAATCCTACAGTAAGCCCTGATAATGCCCCCAATAAAGATGTAGTATGGTCGTCGAGCAACGAAACGGTTGCCAAGGTCGATAATGGAAAGATTACAGCCCTGAAAAAAGGCACGACTGATATTACCGCCAAATCGGTTGATGGCAGCGAGAAGTCAGCCGTATGCAAAGTGACAGTGACAGATGGAGGGACTATTCCTCCGCCAAAGTATAAATGTGGCGATTACGAAGGCAAAACATCGAACGGCAAAGCTAATGGATTAGGTACTTTCACCTACAAATCACGTACCTTAATTGATGATTTAAAGATGGTTTATGCTGAACAGGGCGATTATATAACCGGAACATTCAGAGATGATAGAATTGTTTCTGTGCAGTTATTTGATTCGAGGGGTAATTTAAAACAAACGGTTATTCCTCAGCAACCCACCTCCATCTGCCGCTAAAATCAACGATATGATTATCAGGAAATACCATTTCATTGTACTATTTCTTTTTTCCCTTTCCGGAATAAAAGCACAACAATTCACTTCATTGCAATTGGAGCGTATTTTTTCTTCTCTCGGCGACAAATTTGAATTACCGCCGGAAAGCGGCATTTTCAATGTTAAAACATTCAGCCTGCCATTGAGGGTAGAGTATGATTCGGAAGGGATAATCACGCACTTAGGCGTCGCTGTTTTTTCAAAAGACGAACATGATGCTATTGGTATAGCCTTGTGTAATTTTCAGGAACGCTACCTATTGGAGGTGTTATTGCAATCCGGTAACGATAAGGCAATAGCGTTTATGATGCAACACAAAACGGAAATAAATATGTGTGGCATTTCGATTGAAACACAGTTTAAGCAGCAATACCTGAAAGAAGCTATCAGGAGGATTATTGACGGCAAACCTCGTTACACGCTTACCCATGAAAACTACACATGGGAAGTTTTGTGGGAAGGTGAATTGTATTGTTTAGGTTTTAAGTTTCCGTCGGACATACAACTGATGTTGGGAATGGATAAAAAAGAAATCGGACAGTTTTTTGAACG
>Ga0082212_10004952_pt1 | contig 18356 bp, 17 predicted proteins | sample TergutNt197P3_FD_71548 | JGI IMG/M metagenome (GOLD analysis project Ga0082212, IMG submission 71548) | Neocapritermes taracua P3 segment gut microbial communities from Petit-Saut dam, French Guiana - Nt197 P3 | ecosystem: Host-associated > Arthropoda: Insects > Digestive system > Gut ...
ACCGGACGGCTATTTTATGGACACTTGGCCCGCCTGCGACCGGCTTTACCGTGTCATGCAAAAACAAATCGAGTCGGCGTTCTGGGGACCGCTCCTCGACCATGGTGTTGGATTCTGTTTCGATAACTGGAATCATTACATGGAAACCGGCGATCTTGCAGCAACAGACGAAGCGTACCCGCGGTTGCTCCGATTCGCCGACTATCTCGATTCAATACGAGGCGAAGACGGTCTGCTTCTCGTCGAGAACCTTGGTATTCCAACCGTCTGGATAGACCATAGTGCTTTTTCGCGAGAAAGACAACATCACAAGAAATGTGCATTCAATCTTTACGTTTCAGCAATGTTGACCGAAGCCCTTGCTCCGCTTGCTTGTGCCAGAGGCGAAGCCGAACGTGCCGTTGAACTGGAAAAACGCGGGAAAAAACTCTTGGAACTTTGTGTCGAACACTTTTGGGACAAGGAACGGCGGATGTTCGTTTCCAATCTTCCGTGGATTAAGGAGGAAAAAACGATTCGCACTGACGACCGTTCATTGGCGATGTCGATTTATTTTGACCTTTGCCCGAACAATGATATAGAGGCAGCTCTTAATTCGTTGGTAACACTTCCACGTGAGATGGGTTTGTCTTATCCGTGCAACGCCGGTTGGCGGTATTGGGGACTGGCAAAAGGCGGACGAGCCGATGTTGTTTTGGACGAACTGCGTACCAAGTGGGCGACGATGCCGTCTGTTATTTTGAATAACACGTTATCAGAAGGTTGGGCTTCTCGACCGGACAGCCGCGCTCAGTGGAGTCATTGTGCGGTTTCGCCGGTTTATTGTCTTTTCATGGACATCGTCGGGATTAGACCGACCGAACCAGGGTTTACCACCTGTGTAATCCGACCGCAACTCGGCGACCTGAAAGATTTGGAAATCGTGTATCATACGCCGCATGGACCGATTCATTTTGTCGCTAAGGCTAATGAGCAAGGACATGAAATTTCAATAACACCGCCGCAGGGTTGTCAGGCAACACTGGTTTTGCCAGGAAGAGCCCCAATCCGACTGGTTCCGGCAACAACGTTTGCTGTAAACACTTCATCGCCCATTTTGCCTTGACACGATTAAAATTCGAGATGATGCGTTTTCAGTCCGTCATTTAAGCGTGCCGAGACACTAGGGAACAGTCCCTTTATTAAACCCGCAACGTGTTATACCATTGTCCGGCAACGGTAGCGGGATGCCAATCGGAATGACGACATTGTGTCCTTCGTTGAGGATGTATCGGGCGAGATTGCATCCGATGAAACCTGCGCCGCCGGTGATGAGGTATTTCATGAAAATGTTGGAATTGAGTCAAATGCTTGCGTCGTTCCCATTTTCTTGCAAATTGTGCAAAGAGTCAAGCATATAATGGGAGGGATGCCGGATGAGGTTGCCGCTTGCGTCCGTCCGAACTGTGCAACATGAAAGCCGGTGAAATCGTAACGGACACCGACCATTTTGGGGCAAAAGAGACTTCGTTCAAGCCGTTCCATCACAAGACGAAGTGGAAGGGAAAAAGCCGCACCGTGCCGCTTGGCGACGTGGAACTGGCGATTATCCAAAAGTACCTGCCGGGCAAGGGGGAGCACAAGTATCTTTTCTGTAACTTGGAGCGGTTCAAAGAAACGCCGCTTACAACGTCAACGTTCGGCAGGTTCATTTCCAAAGCCATCAAAAAGCATGGACTCAACAAGTTTACTCCCTACCAGATTCGGCATACCAATGCGACGTGGGTGAGCAAGATGCTTGACCGAGACCACGCACGGGCACAGATGGGACACACGACGGAGGCAATGACCCAAAAATACGACCATGCGGACAGCGAAAAGAAAAAAGCCGTCCTTGTGAAACGGAAATCCGCCGGTTACGTGTTGAGTCCCAAAGTGATTGCCCGATACGGCAATGCTCCAACGCCCCGGCGGACTTTCCTCTGGTTCCTTTGCTTGCCGGTTATCCTTTTCGTTGCCTTGTGGCATCGGCTTGCGAATGACCGAGCGGCAAGGTAAAATGACCGCAATGGGTAGGGGCGTTATAAACCCCGATGCCTTGACCGTTCCTTTGTCCCATGCAAACGAGCGGCGAGGCAGCCTATCTAACTTTACATGGGAGTCTTACAGTGAGAACGAAAAGAGAATCGGCAGAAGAACAAGTTGCGGCATTTCTGAAAAAAGCCGGGAAGAAACGATACACGGCGAGGCAAGTTGCCGAAAAAGTTGGTTACTGCGACGGGTATATCAAAATGTTTAACTGTTGGAAAGAATATCGAAAACAGTTTGTAGTGCCAACAGCAGACGAACGTGTGCGAGAGTATTTATCAGGCATTGGTAAAAGTATCCCACTTGTAAGGGAAGTTGCAGACGCTTGTAAGTGTGATATGTCAACCGTCAGAGAATCAGACAGTTGGCGAACACATAAAAGGCAACTAAAAACATTACCTAAAAAGACACGTATTGAAAATTTCATTACTGGTGTTTGGACAGATAAATATACGGCAGCACAAATCGCAGGACAAAAAAGTTGTAAGTGTTCCGATGGTTATGTGATGTTGCAGGGTACATGGAAGGAATACCAGAAACGAATAAAACTGTTGCCTGCCGAAACCCGCATCCGAAAAGTCCTTGCCAAAGATAAAACCGGCAAGACAAGATTTACCGCACGTCAGGTTGCCGAGAATGCGGAATTACATGTGAGTACCGTATCAAATTCAGAGGCTTGGCAAGAATACAGAAACAGAATTAGGAAAGCAGATGGAGAGCCCCGTCATGAATATCGTATTCACAGGAAAGACCTTTCACCGGAACTTGAAAAGCGTATCGGACAATATCTCTCCAAAAACAAGGGGAAAAAAACAAGAAGAGAGGTTGCCGACGCTGTGGGGTGTTGCACGTTGTCAGTACAGAACTCAAAAAGTTGGGAGAGATATTACAAACAATTTACAACACCGGACACGGACAAGATTATTAGACCGTTTCTGTTTGATGCAAAGGGGAATCTCTTATTGAATGAAAACGGGGAAAAAATCAAGAGAAGAGAAGTTGCTACCGCTGTGGGATGCGACGAAAGCACGGTTACTGATTCGGAAAGTTGGCAAGAGTATCAGGAACATTTTGCAACAACACCCGTCAATGTTCGTATCAGGAAATTCCTTATCAAAGATAGAACCGGCAAAAAAGGATTCACAGCACGTCAGGTTGCCGAGGCGGTAGAGTGCGGCGTACCGACGGTGTTGGAAAAGGACGAATGGAAGAAGTATCAGGAAAAAGTAAAAGCATTGCGTCCAAAAGGAACCGCCAATGAACGGATAGAAAAAGCATACCAAGAATTGTTAGCGGAAGGAAAACAACGCATAACGTTCAAACTGCTTGCGGAAAGAGCGAGGTGTAGCAAATATACAGCACATCGTTCTCCTACTTGGAAAAATCGTCAGCGTTTGTCTGCCGTTCCTGTTGCATCGGCAGCGTCTCCCGCCGGTTCCTTGCAGCCCGTTATTATGGCAAGAGCAAAGACCGAAAAAGAATCGAATCCGAATGGCAAAACAACGTTCAAAACGATTGTTGAAAACAACAATAAGATTGCAAACGAAAACGCAAAACGGTTAATGTTTCAGGCTAACTATAAGGCAGGACTTGCGTTGAAATATGCCGATAAGGTTGACGAATGGCACTACATAAGTGATACAAAATACGGTGGTGTCGGTTGGATGGAAATCGCAAGATCGGAGTTAAAGCAACAGGTAAAAGACGGAACAATAAAATCGTTCAAAGAGAAGGACGTTGTAAATCTTTCCGTGCGGATTGGGAATGCAGTTAAATCACATCGGGAAACAATGGGTATAACGGGTGAATAACAAATAACCGCCTTTGTGCGGTTTTCTTTTGCGCAAAAAGTGTCCAAATGTCTAACGATTTTCTAATGGGAACCATTTTTTTCTTATCCGCTCTGATTCTGCACAATCGGATACGTTCTTGAATTATTAGTACGGGAGCATCTAACGATTTTCTAACGTCAGCGATTTTTCTGACGTTTTCTGACACGGCATCTTGTATCATTGCCGTCCATTCGCAGGGCAAAAAGTGTAAACGCCTTGCTTTTATTAACCATCGGTAGTTACAGTCAATTTTCCAAACCTTCACAAGCCGCAAGCGATTGATTGTTACCGAACAGCAGAGGAGTTTTTATGAGTGTTCTTTTGATAAACGAAGTCGCAGAAATGCTAAAAGTGAGTCCATCGTCTATTACCCGATGGTGCGAAGAGAGTAGGAAAGGCACAAGCCGATTCCCCTTGCCCTTTTCCGCCAAAGGGGGCAAGCGACGTTGGTTGCTTTCGGACATAGAGCAATACCTTGCCGGACAATCGACGGCAACGCAGAAGCCCACCACTGCCCGGCAACAGCGACGCAGTGCAAAGGCTTTCCAAGAGCGGCAATCGGCAACGGATCGGGGATTGGAGCGATACCGGGGCAAGAAGGGAGCCGAGGCATAGCCCCACCGGGGGGGTTAGGTACTACTTTTCGATTCCGCGGTAAACCCCACACGAAACAGGTGGGAGTCAGGGTTTTGTTTATTTATTTTCAAAAAATGTTTTTCGGAGGACTTCATGAGCGAAAAAGTGCGGAAATGCCTATACATCGACAAACCCTGCTCCGGGGACTGGGAGGACTGTGAACCGAGAGTCGGAAAGCCGAGCGGTAATCCCTGCTTTCCAACGGCAGACGAAATCGTCGCCTATTATGCCGTAACTCGACCCTACGTTACGGAAAACCAAATCCGCCGCTGGTACGCTGCCGGGCGGAAATACCAAATTTCCATGTATTCCAAAGAACCCTTAACAAAGAACGGAGAATCACAATGAAACTGAATATCACCAAAGGGGGCAAGCCGCTTGCTCCCAAGATTTACCTGTACGGCAGGGAAGGAATCGGCAAGACCACGTTCCTGACCGGTTGCCCGAATCCACTCATCATCGACTTTGACGGCGGAGCGGATCGGTACAACGTCGACGTGTTAAAAGTGTCGTCAACCGCCGAACTTTTGGAAGTCCTCACGGAACTCCGCAGCACCGAGTACCGAACCGTCGGCATCGACACGTTGGAAGCGTTGGAGCGAATGCTCTACGCCGAAATCTGTCAGCAGGCAAAGACCGACAGCATCGAAAAAGCATTTGGGGGATACGGCAAGGGTTACGTTGTTGCCGGAGAGACCCTTTTCAAAATCTTGACGGCGTTCTCGACGTTGATCGCCTATCGCAAAATGCCGGTCTTGCTTGGGCAGTGCGAAGTCAAAACGGTATCCGACCCCGAAGGGGAATTTGCCATGTTCGTTCCGAGGGCAAACAAGCATATCGCAAACAAGGCGATGGAGTGGGCGGACATCGTCGGTTTTGCGACTCGTGAAAAATCGGCAGCGACCGGAGCGGGTGAACGGGTGCTTTTCACTGCCCCTACCAAGAGGGCGATGGCAAAGAGTCGGTTGCCGCTCCCAGAACAGATCGACCTTTCGTTTGCTCCCATTGCGGCAGCATTGAAAACATCAAACAACACGGAGGCAAGCGATGGGAAAAAAGAGTAAGGACAAGGGCAAGCGTGGCGAATTGGAACTTGCGGCGGAGTTACGACGGCTTTTCGGAGTCGATGCCCGGCGTGGAGTGCAGTATCACGGCGGATCGGACTCGCCGGACGTGGTGGCGGACTTGCCGGGCGTTCATATCGAAGTGAAACGCACCGAGCGATTGAGTCTCTATCCGGCAATGCAGCAAGCCGCTGCGGACGCTGGGGACAAGGTGCCGATTGTTTGCCATCGTGCGAACCGGCAAGATTGGGTGGCGATTGTCAGATTAGACGACCTGCCCAAATTAGCGGCGTTGTTATCGGAACCGCTGTCGTGAAATGAACAATGCCCGCCGGAGCAAGGCGGGCATTCTCTCGACGGAGAACCACAATTTATAAACTTTAATCACTGGATATTTTACCATGACGAAGCGAAGCGTCAACGCTGACGAACTGAAACAGCATCTAAAAAACATCGGGCAGACGTTCGAAAGAATCGGCAAAGGACTCTGCGGGTTGACCGACGGCAACGGAAAAGACCATAGTCAACCATGTCCCCTTTGCGGGGGCAACAATCGATTCTGGTACAGTGCCGATTGTGCTAAATGGTTTTGTCGAAAATGCAAGGCAACCGGTGGGTGGGACGCTATCGACCTTGTTATGCAAAAGCGAACCGTTGACTTCAAAGAGGCGGTGCGACTCGTTGCGGAGGCAACCGGCTACGTTGGTTCTTTTGATTCAAGCCAACCGAAACAACCGCCGGACAAGCCGATTCAGTCATTGGACACGTTCCGTCTTGACGCAGACTCGCCGATTTTCAAAGCAACAGTAGCACACCGCCCGGACATTCTGTTTGACGATTATCAGAGGGCAGGGGCAAAACTTTTTCGGGACGGCATTGCGATTCCCATGTTTGGCACCGACGGCATTCTATCGGGGTGGGTTCGATATTTTCAAAGTGGTGGCAAGCCTAAACTGTTAGGCAAGAGCGGTATCGTCGGCACCGACGCAATTTACAATCTGCGAATTGCCAAACAAGCAAAAATCATTTTCAAGACCGCCGGTGTTTCTGATTATCTCGTTTTGTCAGGACTGATTGAGCGACTCGGACTTGCCACCGACTTCTATTGTTTTACAAACGGTGCGGGAGAAAACGAATTGCCCGACAAGTTTGACACACTGTTGCGACCGGCACTGACTGGGCAAGTGATCGGTGTTGTGCAAGACAATGACGATGCCGGAGCAATGGGAGCGTTACGGTGGGCAGAGTACTTTGCGGAGTATGCGGCGGACGTTCGTATTATCAGGATACCGCCGGTTATTTTCGATTGTTCGGTGAAAGATTTAAGGGATTTTTTTAACACGGACGGCACCACGTTCACGGATTTACTTTTTCAATAGGAGGCAACATGAAATTCACGAAAATTTTACCAAAGCAGAAACAACCGGCGGAGTTGAAACCGAAGCCGGGCAAGAAAATCATCGGCGGTTGTTTTGCAGATGTGAAAGACGAACCTATTGATTGGTTATGGAGAGGGCGATTCGCAAAGGGGCATTTACAGCAGATACATGGCAATCCTGATTCGGGCAAAGGATATTTCACGTTTTGGCTGGCGAGTATCGTTTCAAGAGGTGGGAAATTTCCTGACGGCGAATGGTGCAAGAAGGGGAGCGTTTTGATTGTCGGTTCCGAGGAGCATTTTGGGTATGCGAAACGTAAATTGTGGGCACAAGGCACGGACATGAAAAACGTGCATTACATAGCCGGATACATCGACGGCGACTTGGAGTGTCCGATTCTTCTCTCTAATATCGACATCATTCAAACGGCATGCGACGGACACACAAAACCAGGGTTGCCGGTGTCGTTAATCATCGTTGACCCGATTTTGCAAATGCTGGATGTGAAGTCGAACGATAACAGTGCAACCCAAGCCGCCCTTGCTCGTGTTAAGGAATTCGCCGAACGGAATAATATCTGTTTTTTATGTGTCAACCACGACGGCAAAGGGCAACAGGAAACTGCCGCTAATCGCTCTTTGGGAGCACAGTCAATCATGGGCAAAATGCGAATCGGCTATACGGCGAAAAAGGAATTGAAAACTTCCGAAAATGACGAATACCCTCACCACACGTTGGCAGTGAGCAAGTTTAACATCGGACGGAGACCGAAGGGCATCACGTTCCGCATTGTCGAACACCCAGACGACTCGGAAATCGGCAAAGTGGAGATTCTGGACATTGAGGGGGATTTTACGGCAGACGACAGAGCGGGGCAGGGAGAGGGCAAATTTGACCAGTGTTGCCAGTGGTTGCAGGAGTCCATTCCGAGCGAGGGCAAAGACAAGGACGACGTGATTGTCGAAGGGAAGGCGCAGGGGTTCAGCAGGGACATGATTTATGCGGCATTCAAGACTCTGAACGGCGAGTCAAAAAAGGGGTTTTCGGGCAGGGGAAAATGGTCGATTCCCAATCATTCCACCCCTACCCGTAAGATTGGAGAATTTGCCAATCGTCCGCCCACCACTGGTACGATTGGTAGCCCCTATGAAAACAAGGGCGAGACGGCATTTTTTGACGAAAAAACGTCCAATCGTACCAGTACCCCGGAGTGCTGGTACGATTGGGAGAATTCCCCCGAATCTGCCCCCGACGTGATTGAAGGTTTTGAGGACTATCGGAACCCGGAATAGGCATCGGTGCCGTCTCCCGATCCGGTCGAAATCCGTTGACCGAATTGCGTCCACTGCCCCCCAGAATCGTCAGAATCGGTGTTGTTAAAAAAACGTCCCCAAAGGGACGTTTTGGGGACGTTTTTTCCAAAAAAGGGACGTTTTCTGATTGACGATGGGCAAGAATAGTGTAGAATAGTAACGTAGTTTGTTACGGGATAGTCCTTGAAATACGGGGTTTATCCTATTTTTTACAGTCTTTTCGGTAGGTATTGTAAAAAACGCCTTCCCTGTTTGCAACGCTGAGGTCGTCGGTTCAAGTCCGTCTGGCTCCAATGGTGTAATGCCGATAAAATTGCTCTTTCCCGCCGGCTTTCTCTTGACATTCGGCAATCTTCTGGGACAATACTCCCGTATAGACTCGGACATCAACCCAATGGGGAAAAACTGAGTCTTACCGGCAATGAGTATTCCCCCCGCCTACCCCCTGATCGAAGGCTTTTGGATCAGACACTATAAAGCATTCCGACAGATTGCGATTGGTTCCAGTTTTCAGCAGTCTGTCGTGATGGACTTTGCGGGGGATGTCGTTCCCTACGAATTGACACCGCTTACCGTCTTCGCCGGAGACAGCGGAACCGGGAAAAGCACCATTCTCGACGCGTTTGTCTTTCTGGCGGACTGCATCAATCACGGTATTCACGATGCACTGGCACAACGCGGAGGATTCGATACCGTTCGGCACCTCGGAAGTACCGGTCCCATGTCCTTCGGAATCGTCTATCGCCCCTGTGCCGAACAGCGGTCGCTCACCTATATTCTCAATATCGACTGCGATAAACGGACACACCATCCCTTCGTCGAGACCGAAGCCATTATCTACCGTGATCATCAGCCCGACAGTCAACCGCGTCCCATCTTGCTCTTTCAAAATGGGGAAAAACAGACCCGGCTGATCCAGCCCTGGGTCGGTGCCAGCGGTTCGGCACTCGATCAAATCAAGCGGCAAGACGGTTTGCACCTTGCCTTAACGGCACTTTCTCAATTTGAAGACTTGCCGGATATTCCGCATTTCAAACTCTATTTGGATAAGTTTTTCGTTGCTAATTATCTTTCCAGCAACGCCGCCGGTCTTTCCCCGCCGAAATTCAAAGTTCCACCCGGCAGCAATCTTGCGGCTGACCTGAAAAGAGTGAAAGACAAACATCCGACCGACTTTGCGGAAATTTTGAACGTGATTGCCCGAAGATTGCCCGGTGTGGACCATGTCAATTTTGAAACGACCGAGGCGGGACGACCGCTCCTCTCGTTCAAAGTGGCAGGACATGAGGAACTGATTTATCCTCCGCAACTCGGAGAGGGAACTTTACGGTTGCTTTCCCACTTGACGCTCTTTGAAGACCCTATTCCGACACCGCTTATCGGCATTGAAGAGCCTGCCGCTTATATGGGATACTCTCAAATTGTCGCATTCGTTAAATTGGTACAGCATCATGTTCGGGAATTGGGCGGCACACAATTTTTTGCTTCGACGAGCAACAGTACGTTGATCGATCAGATGGACCCGACCGAAGTTTGGTTTTTGATGCGGGATGATCGTGGTTCCATTCAGGTTTCCAGAGGACTTGACGAATTACAGTTTTTGAATATCGATTTGAATTCAGTGGGTCCCTGTTGGTATTCGCAATATCTGTACCCAGAGCATGTTTCGGCGGGATTTTCCAGTTCGATTGCGGAGCGGTCGTCAATTATGCCGGGCGAATCATAGACATTTCTCTTTCTCCCACGTTCTTGCAATTTCAATCCGGTGCGGTAAAATGGGTGCCGTTATTTTTGCAATTCCCAAGGTTTTCCGAAACGATGATTTTAGAACAGAACATTCCTGATTTTGTGGACGGAATAGGACCCGCGATGCTCTATTGGATTCTTATCATTGCAGTATTGATAAGCGTCGCCATCGTAATCGGTGCCGTTCTCGCACTGATATGGTACGGTCCCTCCCAATTTTGGACCCCCTTCAGGAAAGCCGTTGCACGCGGTATCGAAAATATCACCTCCCTCTCGTTGATGCGCACCTGGGCAATCGCACGATTGACCATCCAAGAATCGATCCGCCGAAGAGTACTGCTCATCTTTGCAATGTTCCTGCTCCTCATTTTGGTCGCCGGTTGGTTCCTCGATACCGGCAACGAAGACCCGGCAAAACTCTACCTCTCCTTCGTTACAGGTGCAACAACGATTCTCGTCCTGTTGCTTGCCCTCTTTTTGAGCGCATTCAGTCTGCCGACGGACTTCAAAGCGAAAACAATTTTTACCGTCATCACCAAGCCAGTGCGGAGCAGCGAACTCATTCTCGGACGCATCATCGGCATCGGACTCGTCGGCACCGCCATTCTGATATTGATGGGAGGAGCGAGTTACGTTTTTGTAACCAGCGGCTTGCAACACACGCACCTCTTGTCCGAGCGGGAAGATTTAACTCCCGTCTCCGTCGATTCTGCCGATAATACGACCGATGCGCAGCGTGTTGTATTCAAAGGAGATACGCGATTATCAAACGGGCATAAACATCCAGTTCGAGTCTATGCCGACGGACAAGTCATCGTCGATGAAGTCAACGGACATATTCATGATGCCAAGCAAGAAAAACGGGGTGAACAAACCCGGTACAAAGTCGATCTCGAACAAGGAACATTGCAAGCCCGAATCCCCATTCGAAGCAAAAATTTGAGTTTCCGAAAACATGACGGTTTCGAAAGCCATGAAAATATCAACGTCGGCGATGAGTGGGAATATCGTTCGTACATTTCTGGTCCGTCGGAGGGAGCGACCGCCAGCGAGGCGGCAATTTTCAGTTTCGAGGGGATCAAGGAATCGCAATTTACGCCGGAAACGTTGGCGTTGGGTATCCCCGTCGAAGTAACGATGGGCGTTTTCCGCACACACAAAGGGGATATTGAACAGCGGGTGAACGGCAGTTTGGCAATCCGCAATCCGAAGACCGGCTTGCGCGTTGAAGTGATGACGTTCAGTACGGAAAAATTCATTACCAAAATACTCTTGATTCCTCGTAAGTTTGAGGGAACGCCGCAAATTGTCCAGCGGCGAGGTAAAGACAAGGACGGGCAAAGTTTCGTTCTGCCGAGCAATGAGGTTGCCGATGCAGGAAAGAACGAAATTCAGTTGACGCAACGCCGGGAATTCGACATCTTCGAAGATTTCGTTGCCGACGGCGAAGTCGAAATTTGGCTTCACTGTTTGGATCGGGGACAATACATTGGCGTGGCGAAGGCAGACTTGTATTTCCGAGCGGCAAACGCTTCGGTAACCATGAACTTCATCAAAGGATTTTATAAAATCTGGATGCAGATGATGATTCTGGTTTCCTTTGGCGTGTTGTTTAGCACTTTTTTGAGCGGACCGGTGGCGATGCTTTCGACGATTGGCGTGTTGATTGCCGGTTTTACAAAAAAGTTTGTGGTCTCACTCGGACTCAATGAGCAATTAGGCGGCGGACCGTTTGAAGCGTTTTACCGATTGCTGATTCAACAAAATATGGTCGTGGATTTACCCACGAGTGTGGCGACGCAATTCATTAAGGCGGCGGACGTTGCGTTTAGTCCTTTCCTTTTACTGGTGGGACATGTCGTTCCATCGCTTTCGGAGTTCGCCCTTTACGACAACGCTTTGGTCAATGGATTCAATATCCCGGCGGACTGGGTGTTGATGCATAGTTTCCTAACATTGGGTTATGTCGTTCCGCTGTTCGTGGTGGCGTACTTGATTTTGAGCAATCGGGAAATCGCCCAGTAAGGTTGTTCGGCAGATTCGCGATGACCGGCACAGTTGGATTTTTTCGCTGATTCGGAAAGTTCCCCAAAATGTACTATTTTTCGTAATCGTTAAAATAGAGAATGAAAAGTGCCGACTTGGGGGAACAGAACAAGTGATGTTCCCTTTCCCCCCGTGAAGAGGTGCAGTAATGCCCAAAATATCGAAGAAAAATTTGTCCGCACTGGACATTTCCGCTCCGCCGAAACGAAAGCGGGGCAGACCACGAAAAGATGTGTTGCCGGAAGCCTTGCTCCCTTTCGGGAAGCATGAACTGACAACGGTCGAAAAATTCAAGAGTCGGGAAACGACAGCAAAACCGTCGTCGGAGAATCCGAAGGGTAAGCGTATGAATCCGGCAACGAGTGAGCGGAATTACACTGCGGACGAGGTGGAATTCATGAACGCTTTGGCGGAGTTCAAGCGGGCAAGCGGACGCACGTTTCCGACGTGCTCCGAAATTCTCGGCGTTCTGCGTAGTTTGGGATATGAAAAGATGGCGTAGCACTTGGGTATGCAAACGTGACAAGTCGCGTATTTCACATCTCTATCCCCTTTTTAACATTTTTGATCATGGTGCAAGCCGGGACGAATCGTGAGATCGTAACAAAGTCCGCCCAGCACACTGCCGACACACGGGGCAACGATGTAAACTGTCCAGAATCCGTGTCCGTTCGGTCCCGGTATTGCTGTGCTTCCCCAGCCTGCTAAGAAGGCGAACAGTCGTGGTCCAAAATCTCTCGCTGGATTAAAACACGCTTGCGTGAGTGGTGCGATCAGTGAAATCAGCATCGCTATCGTCAAGCCGATGAAAAGCGGCGTAAGATGTGCTGCCGGTCGCGCGCCGTTACGATGGTCGATCAATGCAAAAACGATGAATGCTAAAAAGAAAGTTCCAATCGCCTCGGCAAGAAAGGCGGCGTGCATCGGAACTTGTTTTTCCCAGTCCCGATTGTTTTGCCAATCACCGTCGGCAACCGCATGCGGCGACGAATAGTATTCGCCGTAACACCTTGCGGTAACGATACTATTCGATTCGTATTCATGGGCTTTCATAGTTGGAGAAAACAGGACGAACAACACGGCTGCGGCGCAAAACGCCCCAGCGAGTTGACCGATCCAGTACGGTACGACTTCCCGCAGAGGCATTTGCCGATGTACAGCAAATGCTAACGTCATCGCCGGATTCAAGTGTCCTCCGCTGATGACACCAGACACGTAGATACCAAATGCGACGGCAAGTCCCCAGACGATGGCGATTTGCCAAATTCCCATCTGTGCGTCGTAGAGCGTGGCGGTATGTACAACCCCGCAGCCGAAAAAGACCAAAATGAATGTTCCAATGAATTCCGCAAGAGGTTTACGCATCGTTTGAAAATCAGACGTTGTCCGATAGTTGACTTTGTCCTATATCAAGTTGTATTTTACCCGATGCTCGTTATTCGGCAATAGGGGATGAGCAACCTGACAAATGGGAGGGTGCGCGCAAATTCAGTTGCGAAGGGCGCAAAGGACATCCGGTCGCTCCACTTCGTTGCGCTCTCGGCTTTCATAAAGTTTTGAAAAATGAAAATTGAAATCGGAAAACTGAAGTAACACAAGGGGTTTTGGGGAATGAAACTTAACCGTTCTCGCACTATCACTCTGAGTGTCCGACAAGATTGTCTCTTGCGCGGGCGAGGTGAAAGACGCACTCGCTCACTACTCTAACACGCTGCCATCAAAAATTCGTCCTTCGAGAAAGTTCGTTTCACCTGCCATCCCAAATGACCAGCCAGCATCGGATTGGGCGGCACCGGCTACCATCAACTGCACGAAAACGATTTCGTCAATGTTTCCATTGATCCGCCGCACGTTGCCATCGCAGAAGGCAGCCACTACGAGTCCCACATGGTGCGAGGCGGGACGAGCACTCTGATACCACGCATTGCCGGTGCCAAAGTCTTTACGTGGAAATTTACACAGAAAGAGAGGTATTCTCAGTGTGTCATAACTACCACGATTCACGGGGGTAATGGAGCCGACAACTTTATCTTGCTCTGTACAATCTCCCGTAAAACCTCGGTAGGGGTTCGTGCCGCCAAGACTCTCCCGAAGGTAGCATATGCGGTCGTAAGGAGGCTGCGTGCCGCCGTCGTAATAAAACCGGGGCCAGCAAAATCCCACCGAGCCTTCGATACAGTCATCAAAAGCGCGCTCTATAGGTAAAGTAAATCTATTCCCCAGTTCTTCCCTCCAGTCCCAATGATTCTCGGTGACGATTGCCGGTGAATTGCCCGCCCGATCACTGTAGAAGTGAACAACATCATTGGAAATCCAAAATCCGCGTTGGGCATTTTCAGACAGTAATAGCGTGTGTGCTGTCCCATCCATTTTTGAGATGTCGGCAAGTTTGGCAACCGCATATCTGTATTTGCTTTCAACACGCCCGGTAATGATATTGGCTCTGTCCAAAAAGGGACCATTGGCAACGTTGCCGTCTGTGGTAACAGCGGGGTCCTTATCCGAGAAGTCATCGACAGCACCGGTATTGACGATGTAATTTGTCGCTCGACTTGCCGCTGGATCTCTACCCGTTCCCGGATAACTGGGACAGCGCAAGACAGGAATGCCCGGTATCGGCTCGTTTGCATCAAGTTTCCCAGATTTCAGCATCTCATAAAGGTCGGTTCGCTCAATAAACGGCAGGATTTGGAACACCCAACTCACCTGCGCTGCAATTTCTTCGCCGGGCAGGTAGCCGCTAGCCTGTGCCGGTGTTGCGACTCTTCCCGACGGTGGTACGATCATGTTAAAATCTCTCCACCCTGGCAGACCTTTTTTTGCTTCCTCGTGGTTTAGGAGTCCGAGGGCGATGTTTTTTTGATTGTTCGTACACTGTATCCGCCGAGCGGCTTCCCGCGCAGCCTGAACGGCTGGCATAATAATCGCCATGATCAATGTGATGATCGCGATAACGACTAACAATTCGACAAGAGTAAATGCTTTCCGCATGGTAATGCCCCCACTTCAAAAAAGACGCACGACTACCCCTATTATACCTTATATTTTGCCGAAATGCAAGAAAAAAACGGAAAGAAGGGGCAAATTCCAGTTCGGCGCAAGAGCGGCATACGCAAGTATGCCGGTCAACGCGAGAGACTCACCGACACCCTTGCGGGTGCCGCTCTTGCACGCTTGTGCCGCTCTTTTTTCTCTGCGCATCATCGGTTATAATCACGTTATGAATTCATTGCCCCTTTTTGCCCAAGCCGGTGCGGATGCCGGAAACGAAATCAGTTATCTCTACTGGTACATTACCGCTTGCGGACTCGAATTTGGTCTGCTTTTCGTTTTTATTTCGATTGTTTTCGTCACGTTGACCATCATGAATTGGCTTGCGATCTCCCGAAATGCCATCGTTCCGCCGGAAATGATAGAACAATTTCAGGAAAAAATGGCATCCAAAGAGTATCAAGAGGCATACGAGATTGCCAAAAACAGCGATTCTGTGCTCGGCAGGATTTTGTCGGTCAGTCTCGTCAAGATGTCCGACAATGTTGCCGCCGCTGAACAAGCGATGAACGATGCCGCCGAAGAGGAAGTCATGACTCTCGAACATCGTTTGAGTTATCTCGGCACCATCGCCTCGGTTTCACCGATGGTCGGACTCCTCGGAACTGTTTGGGGAATGGTCAAAGCGTTCAGCGTGATCGCTCAAAGCGGTGTGCAGGCAGGTAAACTTGCCGATGGAATTGCACTCGCTTTGGTAACGACACAGATCGGTTTATTGATTGCCATTCCGGCACTGGTACTTTTTGAAATTTTCAAAAACCGACTCGCTCGCTTCATTCTCGAATGTAGCACCCAAACGGAAAATGTGCTACGGCAGTTCAAGAAAACGTAAAAACGTATTCTATTTTCCGATGCACCAAAGTGCTTTATTCGTGCGTAAAAACAGTTGTTTTCCCGCAACGGCAAGCGTCGCCTGAACTGACTCGCCGATTTCATTGACGGCAAGCACTTCGGCAGCCTGTTTCGGATCAGCGTTCAATTTCAGTACCGTCGTCGTACCATCGTCCGTTGTGACGTAAATCATTCCGTCGGAGTAAATCGGCGATGAATCCATTTTGCCGCTAAAACGGCGAGTCCAAAAAGGTGTTCCCGTCGCCGGATCAAGTGCTGCAAACGTGTTATTGTCTCCCGGTACATAAAGGCACGGTTTCACGTACAGAAACGAACCGGTCATCGGCACACCACGATCTTCCCGCCGCCAAACAACGTGCGTTTCGGTAACATCCCCTTTGCCATCAGTTTTGACCGCCACAATCGGAGTACCCGGAGAAGTACACATAAACGCCATTCCGTCGCCGACTGCTGGACCGGGAACGGCTGGTTCGCCCGGACTCCGTACCGTCCAAATCAAGTTGCCGTTTGCCGGATCAAAGCCTTGAAGAACATCGCCTGCCATACTTAAAATTTGGTCTTTGCCATCGACATTGATGACGACCGGCGTGGAATGACTGATTCGACTTGATCCGCGCATTCCTTTCCACCGTTCTTTGCCGGTGTTTTTATCGAGAGCCCAAAGGTACGACTTATCCCAGGCAAGTTGCCAACCGAGGCGTACCGGCTCGACCGTACTGCTCGGATTGACGGGGGTTATCAGCAAATCGCCGTAGATAATCGGCGACGAACCGAAACCGTGATGCGAGTAAAAATCGAGTTCTTCATTTTTCCAAACGACCTTTCCCGTGAAATCGAGAGCGACGAAATGCCCGTTGGGGAAAACCGCATAAACTTTTTGTCCATCGGTAACGGGAGTCGGGGTGGCTCGTGAATTTCGGTCATGCCGCTGGGACAATTTTTGCGTGAAGACCAATTCGTTCCACAAGATGTTTCCGCTCTTTCGGTCAACGGCAATGACTCGGCACTCTTTTCCGCCGTCGGTTGCCGTTGTCAGGAAGATGTGATCGTTCCAGATGGCGGGGGATGACCAACCTTCGCCGGGGATAGGGGTTTTCCAAGCGATGTTTTCGTCGGCAGACCATTGGGTCGGCAGACCAGTCGCCGATGAAATTCCTTGACCGTTGGGACCGCGAAATCTTGACCACTGTTCCGGTTCTTGTGCGAAAGCGGTTAGCGAAAAAATGAGGACGAAGGCAAAGACAAATGTTTGTTTCATGTGCGAATGGGGGTAAAGCCAGTGACATCATTTTAATTGGAACGTCGGCATTTTTCAAGTACCGCACACGATGCGTCCTTCCGTTTACATTCGGACTGTGTGCTCTCCTGGGTGCGTTAATTCTAGTTGCCGTCACTTATCCACGACCTTCACCTTATCCTCATCGGAATTGCCACGCAGTTCCGGGGCGTACATTGCTTCGATCCTTGCCGGTAGCGCACTGAACTCGCCCGGCACTTCCGCTCGCAAACGATACACGAAAAAGACCACACGCTGTTATTGTATTCTATTTGATACACCACGTAACGAAAGCAAATCCCGCCAAGACAGCAACGATTCCCAAAACGTTTTGTCCCGCAACGTGAATGGCAAAGGCAACGTACCGATGCTGTTCCAAGAGTTGATAATTTTCAAAGGCAAATGCAGAAAATGTCGTAAATCCGCCGAGAAATCCTGTCAAGATAATGAGCCGCCATTCTGTTGGAATTTGAGGACATCCCGCCGCAAGTCCGAACAAAAATGAACCGAGTATGTTTACGAAAAACGTGCCGTAAGGATACGATGCTCCAAAAGCAGAAGCCGAAACAATGCCGACTCCATATCTTGCCAACGTTCCCAGTGCTCCTGCCAGGGCAAGTCCCATAATGCAATAGAATGGATTCATTACTGATGTATTATCTTCATCGGGAACAATGTTTCCGAAAAAACGCGGCGATTTCTTCTTTTCCCGTCTCACCGCAGGCAACGGAAAGCACCAATGCTTCCAATGCGTCGTCAAGATTGCTCTCGCTTTGTTCGTTAAACCAATAACCGTTCATGTCGAGAAAAGTGAGGGCGGCAACTGTTCCTGTTCGTTTGTTTCCGTCAACAAAAGGATGGTTGGAAACGATATGAAACAGATAAGCCGCTGCCATTGCATAAATGTCGGCGTGCAAATAGGTGCCGCCGAACGATGCACTCGGCATGGCTAATGCAGACTCCAACAATCCCAAGTCTCGGATACCCGTTGAACCGCCGTATTTTTCGATCTGGGTCTCGTGTGCCAGAAGCACTTCTTCTTGTGTCAAAAATAGGGTCATAATCAGGCGAGTTTTTGGAGAACTTTGGCAAAA
>Ga0082212_10004953_pt1 | contig 18356 bp, 17 predicted proteins | sample TergutNt197P3_FD_71548 | JGI IMG/M metagenome (GOLD analysis project Ga0082212, IMG submission 71548) | Neocapritermes taracua P3 segment gut microbial communities from Petit-Saut dam, French Guiana - Nt197 P3 | ecosystem: Host-associated > Arthropoda: Insects > Digestive system > Gut ...
CTACCCGCTGAGAAGCGGGCAGGATTGAAAGGTGGTACCCCTTTCACCATCCTGCCCTCTCTGTCAAAGGTATTTTACGAAACATTAGTATGGTTTTACGAGATTCTGATAAAACCATGTTATTTTCTCAAAAGTTGCTCAAAAGTATCGGAAACCACAAAGAATTACCGAAGGCGGAAAAAGAGTTTTGGAGAATTTTATACCACCGCAAGAGTTCCACAAGTATCGCCCTAATCCTAAATTTTCCAGCCTTAGAGGTCGCGGGATGTTGCAAAATGTTGCAGGATGTTGTGATTTGAGCCTCCAAAAATACCGAATCAGGCCGTTTCCCCCTCTAAAAACCTGTCGCCGACATTGAGCCGACCGGACCATCCAGAAAAACCATTTGGCTCCGGACCCTGGTTTATAAGGGCACAACATCGGCGACAACTGCTCAGACAGAATTAACCCGAAAATCGGATACGGGTTGTTCATGGCTTGAACATCACAGCCCGGATTATTCGGACACAGAGGTGGATGATTCCGGCCGGCCTGTCGAGTCAGATTCGGACACGCTAGAAAACACAGCCGGAGTGGTCGTTGCTTCATCAGGCGACTCAGACTTCTTGATTCGGTCAGACTGATACTCGCTCAGATAGCGGTTCAGGGTCGGAGCCTTGATGATGATTTCACGCTCGGCCAGGGCGGCCATCAATTCCTTGGTGGTGAACCCCAGTTCCTTCATCTCCGTCAACTTGGGGGCCATGAACAAGACAGCTTCCCGTAGGGAAAAGTCCCGCTTGGCGGATAGGTTCAAGTGGGCCGGCCGAAGCCGGCCCAGATGCTCAAGGGCGTTTTGAATATGTTTCATGGTTAGGGCCATGTTTATTTCCTTTCAGCCTCGGTTGAGGCGGAAGCCGGAGCCGTAAGCTCCGAAGGCTGATATTTACGAGACTTGGGCGGCTCGGCCAGAGAGGCGAACCAGACAATAACCTGGTCGCGGGGATAACAGACCTTCCCGGCAAAAACCAGACGGCCGGCCGGACCGCGCCCTTTACAGTCCAGGTTGGCCAGACTGCGGGGCTTGAAAATACGGATACGCTCGGATACTTCCTCGCGGGTGGGAAACTCTGAAAACTGTTCCCAGAGGCGGGTATAAGACTCGCCCAGGGCTTCTATATGAACGGGTGCTAAAGACACGTTGAGACTCCTGCCAGTTTTATATTGACGATGGTTCAGCGCGAAGCTAAGATAGGATTCGCCATGAGTTTGACCAAGCTGGCGACAGCTACCGTGGCCCCGCCGCCCTGATTGACGCGCCAACGTCAATCAGGGCTTTTTTACGGCCAGTTCAAGGAGCAAACTTTTACATCCACCTCTTGCGGCTGGTAGCCTAACGGTATCACAGATCAAAATATTTTTCAAGTGAATATTTTACGGATATCTTATGTATCAAGGGGTTTTGTGAAGAATAATGAGGCTTGATGACGGTTGATGACGATAGATGAGGGGATAAAAATTTTCGTCTTTATTGCTTGAGGTGAGGGCTTACACGCCATCTTGGAAGGCTCAACACATGACCGCTCAATTGGGGATTGGGGGCTGATGGGCTCAAGCCGGGACAAACATATTGACAAAGAGATAAATTGAGCATAGGATAAGTAACGAATATATCACATTTTTAGTTTGGTAGATTGACCATGATTAGGTTCTTTATTCCCATTATTATGGCCTTTACTTCCTTAACTATCGCCACTTTCGCCTTGGCTGCTACCGACCAAGCTATGGTAACGGATAAGGAGTGGGTAGATTTTTTGCAAAAAGCCGCTAATCAAGGATATGCACTAGCGCAAAATGATTTAGGGGCCATGTATGAGGCTGGACGCGGCCTGCCACAGGATTACCGGAAAGCAGCCAATTTGTATCAACAAGCAGCTGACCAAGGGCTTGCCTTGGCGCAGAATAATTTAGGAAATATGTATGAGGCTGGGCGCGCTCTACCACAAGATGACCGGAAAGCGGCAGAATTATACCAACAAGCTGCTGATCAGGGGCTTGCCTTGGCGCAAAATAATTTAGGAAATATGTATTTGACCGGACGCGGCGGTATGCCTCAAGATGACTGGAAAGCAGCAGAATTGTATCAACAAGCAACTAATCAGGGGCTTGCCTTGGCTCAGTATAATTTGGGGTCCATGTATGAGGCTGGACGCGGTGGTATGCCTCAAGATGACCGGAAAGCAGCAGAATTGTATCAACAAGCTACTGATCAGGGGCTTGCCTTGGCGCAAAATAATTTAGGAAATATGTATTTGACCGGACGCGGCGGTATACCTCAAGATGACCGGAAAGCAGCAGACTTGTATCAACAAGCAGTCGATCAAGGACTTGCCTTGGCGCAAAGTAATTTAGCCGATATGTATTTGTCCGGGCGCGGAGTTCCTCAAGATGATCGGAAAGCGGCGGAATTGTATCAGCAAGCAGCTGATCAAGGACTTGCCTTGGCGCAGTTTAATTTAGCCGGCATGTATTCGACCGGACGTGGAGTATCTCAAAACCACAGAAAAGCAGCAGAATTGTTACATAAGGCCGCTCACCAAGGATTGGCGTTTGCCCAAACCCGTTTAGGCAATATGTATTTAGAAGGGATTGGCGTTTTCAAAGATGAAGGTAAGGCTGCTGAATGGTACCAGAAAGCCTCCGCCCAAGAGGAACCCATTTCTCAAACTATATTAGGCTCTATGTATTTGCAAGGCAACGGGGTTCCTAAAGATGAAAGAAAAGCTTTTGAATTAATCCAAAAAGCGTCCGACCAAAAATATGGCCGTGCCCAATTTCTTTTAGGTATGATGTATGTTGAAGGAATGGGCGTCAAACAAGATAAAACTAAAGGATGTATAATGATGAGTAAAACCGTTGAACATGGCGATGTACGTTTCTATGATAATCGGTGTGCTGTTGGAAACTGATTTTATTTAAAATTTTTATTATTATGGAGTTTGAAAATGAGGCTATTTGATTCTAAAATTTTTACTTTTTTTTCGTTCATAATATATTTTTTGTCATTTATTTGTTATGACTTTAATATTTTTTGGCGATTTAAATTTGCCCCGTCAATACCTGAACTTATAGGATTTGCCATCGGTTATAAACTCGGAGATATAGTTATATTATTGCCTTGTATTTGCCTATCATCATATATAATTCGTAAACTCTTTTTAAAAGAAAACACATGGCTTTATACTTTAAATATTGGACTAATGTTTCAAGCTATAGTCAATATTCTATATTCTGCTTTTGGGATTATTATAACATATATGGATATATAAAGAGCGCGGGGTTATATTATGGATAAAAGTATTGCCATAAGAATTATTTCTAAAAAAGGTATTCCTCTAAATTCCAAAAATGTTGTTTTCGCTAATATAAATACAAGGGTTCCTGTTTGGTGGCTTGAGCCAAATAATGATAAATTTAAAACTGATTTATATATTGCTTTAAATTGTAATATTAATAATATATTATATGTATTTTTCTTGCCTGCGGGCACATTTAATAATCCCAAGAAAATCTTTTATCAGAGAAATGACAAAAACAGCTCTCATATTGAAATACAAGTAGATGGCGAAACATTTATTGACACAAAAAGCAAAATTGATTTTTCAAAGTTTATTATTAAAAAAGTTATGTATTAATATTTTTCTATACCCCATAGAATTACCCCATATAATAAGGAAGGTAATTACTTTCCAGAGGCTCTTTCAGGCTTTGTCCAGTATTCCCTCCAGTTCCATTGCCGCCGCCCTCTGGGTCTCCGGGGCCAGGTGGGCGTAGCGTTCCGTCATTTTGATGCTGCTGTGCCCCATGAGGCGGCTGACGGTGTACAAAGGCTTGCCCATCTGCACCAGCCAAGAGGCGAAGGTGTGGCGCAGGGAATGAAAAACTAATTTCTGCCGCCGGTCGATGATGCCGTCATTGAAGCCCAAGTCGTTTACCGCCTGATTGAATTGCTTTCTGGTGGTGGTAGCCAAGGGTAGCGGTTTCCCCCTGCCAAAAATCCGCTCTGCCTTTGTCTGCCTCTGGTAACGTCCGGTCAGCATTTCCCTGATTTCCGCCGTGATGTAGGCATGGCGGTTGCGTTTGTTCTTGGTATCCTTGACGAAAATCCGGCCTTCCTCAAGATTTATATCGGCCCAGGTCAGAGACAGACACTCCCCGATTCTCAACCCGCTGAAAAGCGATAGCAGAGCCACGTCATGAGTGTCGGCGGAATTGTTCTTCAATATGGACAGCAGGGCAACAGCCTCGGCTTTGGTGAAAAATCTGTTCCGCTGATTGTCTATGCGGGGCCTTTTAATCGTGGAGACCGGATTTTCGCCGCTCACAACTCCTAATTCCACAGCCAGCTTCCAGACCCCGGACACGACCGAAAAGACAGTACGGATAGGCCCGGTGGCTTCCGCAATGGCCTTCTGGAACCATTTCAAGCGGAACATATTACCGACCAGACCAAAACCAGCCGTTCTTCTTGCCTACCGTCGAGATAGGTTTTTTCTTCTGGAGAACTCGTCCCGGCGGTACTTTTCCTGGGATTCGGCCAGCATCCTGGCGCGTTCATCCTCACTCAGTTCCATGTAGACGCCAATGGTTTTGGCTGTTTCCGGGCTGGTTTTGACGACCATTTCCAATTCCGCAAGGTCAATGTTCCGGCGGCAATTCCGCAGCCAAGGCTTTGACTTCTTCTAAAGAAAGGCCGGTAGTTTCCGCAATGGCCTCAGGGGACATTTTCAAGCGGAACATATTACCAACCAAAGCCAGCCGTTCTTCTTGCCTACCGTCGAGATAGGCTTTTTTTCTTCTGGAGAACTCGTCCCGGCGGTACTTTTCCTGGGATTCGGCCAGCATCCTGGTGCGTTCATCTTCGCTTAGTTCCATGATGACGCTGGCGGTTTTGGCTATCTCTGGGCTGGTTTTGGCGACCATTTCCAATTCCTCCCTGGTGGTGGCGGTGAAAAGGCGAAGCCAATTATATATTTCAGTGCCGTCTGGCTCAACCGGCAGTTTCGGCAATTCCAAGGTGTTGATTTCAAAAAGGTCGGGAAAGCGATAGTTGTTTTTTTCATCATGAAGCCGAAAGCGATGATGATAATGGCTTTGTTTTTCAGTTAAATTCCAGTCGAGGATGACAATGCTGATCGCTTTTTTAACCAGCTTATAATCCAAGCCGGACCGAAGCTGCTCTGTCGTCAGACGGGCGGTATAAAACAGTATCCTTTCCCACATATCGGTTTGGGATTCAACTTGTATCTCCACATCTATGACCTTGCCGGTGGTCGTGTGGATTTTTACATCCAGTATGCCCATTTTATCATCAGGGAATTCCCTCTGTAAATGGGGATCGACCAGCACCAAGTGGTCATATTCCGCCGCCGGCAGATCCAGAACCGACTTCAGAAAAGCGGTCAAAAGACTGATATTGTCAGCAGCCCCGAAGGTCAGCTTAAAAACAGCGTCATTTTTTAATGAAAGCAACTCTTTAGGCATAATTACCTCTGTTGAATTCTATTTTAGCATAATGCCAGGGTTTTGACTATCTGGGATCATGGGTGAACTGGGGTCCGTCAATCCTCAACAGCCAGTTTCCCTTCCAAACGGTCTGCCGCTCGCCGTAGATGGTCGGAGGCCAGATGGGCGTAGCGTTCGGTCATCTGGAGGCTCCGGTGCCCCATGAGTTCCTTGACCGTATAAAGAGCCTCCCCGCTCTGGACCAGCCAACTGGCATAGGTGTGGCGAAGTGAATGAAAAACCAGCTTCAGGCGCGGATCGCTGACCCCGTTGTTGAAGCCTAAATCGTGGACCACGCGCTTGAAAGTGGCGTTGACGGATTTTTGCCGCTGCCCGTTGGTGTCCGGAAAAACCAGGGCAGCCTGAGTCTGATTCCCCTGTCTGCCCCGTAGCATGGCCGCGACCTCTCCGGTCATATAGGCGTAACGGTTGCGTTTGTTTTTGGGGTCGCGTATGAGAATCTGGCGATTGTCCATATTAATGTCCGCCCAGGTCAAAGCGAAGATTTCACCGGCCCGAAGTCCGCAGAAAATGGACAAGAGGGCCTCATCGTGGGTTTGGGGTGACCGGAATTTCAAGGCGGCCAGCAGTTGTCGGGCCTCCTCAGAACTGAGAAATCTGACCCGCCGGTTATCTTTTTTGGCCACTTTGACCGCCTTGCAGGGATTGGAACTGTTGAAGAGCTCCTTCTGTATGGCGGTGCTGAAGAGACCGGAGAGAACCATTTTGGCGTGTTCTTGGGTTCTGGGGCTGCGCCCGGCTTGGGCCATACCAGCCAGCGCGGCCGCTACCTGGTCGGCGGTTATTTCTTTCAAAGCCAAATGCCCCAAGGCCGGGCTGATCCAGGATTTGAAAAGCCATTTTTCCACTTCGATTGTTTTCAAGGTTTTTCTCAATTCCGCTGTAGGCAGGTAATGCTGCCCCCAAAAGTCGGCCAGGGTTAGGCTTTCACTCTTGATTCTGCCTAGTTCCCTGAGTTCTTCCTGGCGTTTTTCCTGGCCGTCGGCCCGCAGTTCTCTCAAGGTCTTGGGGCCACGGCCGAGTCGCCAGTTTTGCCGGAGCTGAGTCAGTATTTCCTCGGCCTGAGCTTGAGTCGCCCCCGCGCTCCACCAGCCCACCGCCTCATTAAGGGTCCGACCGTCAAGTTTGTATTGGATGCACCAATAGCGGTCCGGGCGTTTGCCGTGCTTCCTGGTTTCGTGTTCCCGGTAACGGATGCCCCGGGCCGCCGCGATCCACTTGATCGTCATTGTACTACCTCAATTTTTCTAGTACTACCGCGTACTACCTGAATTATCAAATAACGGAATTATTATCCGCAGGTCGATTTGATACTACTATTATACTACTAAAATGATTTATATGCAAGGAAAGCCTGTGACGGACTATGAAATATTTTCCCTTTATTTTAAATAAATTACTTTAATAACGATGAAGCTTGATGAAGTCGCGTGAAGGCCAATGAGAGGCCAAAAAATAAACTACGAATCCGTAGGTCGCAAGTTCGAATCTTGCCGGGCGCACCAACAAAATCAAGAGGTTACGATGAAAATCGTAACCTCTTTTTTGGCCTTATTGACTTATTGCTCCAAATTTGCTCCAATAGTTTAAAAGGAGGTGGTCAATGGCCAGCATCAGAAAACGCGGCCCTTACCAATGGGAGGCCAGAATTCGTAAAAAAGGCCTGCCTGTCACCTGCAAAACTTTTGAGACCCGGGTCGAGGCCGAAAAATGGGCTCGGGAGATTGAATCAGAGATGGATAGGGGTGTTTATGTGCCCCGGGGCGAAGCCGAAAGCACCACCCTTCGCGAGGCTCTGGACCGCTACGTCGAGGAATATCTACCCCGCTTGGGCCATTTCGAGAATAACCGAAACCGGGTTAAGCTGCTCAAGCGGCGGGCAATAGCCGACAAGATGCTCTCGGCCGTTCGAGGGAAGGACATTGCCGATTTCATCAAGGAAAGGGAAGCCGAAGGGGTTTCCGGCAACACCATAAGGCTGGATTTGGCCGTCTTCTCGCGGTTGTTCAATCTGGCCATCAGTGATTGGGGCATGGAGAGCCTGATCAACCCGGTGACCAGGGTCAGCAAGCCCAAAGTCTCCAAAGGGCGGGAGCGCCGTTTGGAAGAGGGTGAGGAAGATAAATTGCTGGCCGCCACCAACCCGGAGATGGTTCAAATCATCCGGTTGGCTCTGGAGACGGCCATGCGCCGGGAAGAGCTTTCCAATCTGCGCTGGAGTGATATTGACTTGGAGCGGCGCACGGCTACCCTCTACGTGACCAAGAATGGTGAAACCCGCACGACCCCGCTGTCGCCCCGGGCGCTGGAAATACTCCGGTTCTTGAAAGCCGGGCCGAGCGGCCAGGGGGAGCGTGTCTTCACCCAGAGCCCCTCGGCCATCACCCAGGCCATGCAGAGAGCCTGCAAAGCGGCAGGATTGGCCGACCTCCGATTCCATGACTTGCGGCACGAAGCCACCAGCCGCCTTTTCGAGAATACTGATTTGGATCTCATGGAAATCCGCTCCATAACCGGCCATAAGACCCTCCAGATGTTGGCCCGCTACAGCCATCTGCGCATGGACCGGCTGGCCGACAGGTTGGCCGGGGCGCGGCGGGGTGAATAATGTTAACCAACTGAAAGTATTATGGCTATGGACAACATTTCTGCGAGTCGGCGTAGTTGGAATATGGCTCAAGTCAAGGGTAAAGACACAACTCCGGAGCGTCAGGTACGTTCTATTTTGCATAGTTTGGGCTTCAGGTTTCGCCTTCATCGTAGAGATCTGCCAGGCACGCCAGATATAGTCTTGCCGAAATGGAAAACAATCATTTTCGTTCATGGATGTTTTTGGCACCGCCACCCTGGCTGTAAAAAGGCTTCGATTCCAACCAGCAATGCAGCTTTTTGGACCGCCAAATTCAGACGCAATAAGTTGCGGGATAAAGCGAATGTAAAGCGGTTGACAAACTTAGGCTGGCGGGTGATAATTATTTGGGAGTGTGAGTTACGTCAACCTGGATTGGTTAAGCGTAGATTGAGTGATTTGAAGAGCCACCCGACGCGTTAAAAACTGATTTTTGAGCTAATAATAATGTTGCCCCTCCAAATCATTTTAGCAAAACGTAAATATAGAAGCGTTTTACCGTTGGTATTTGGGCAGTCACCTAATAGTCTTTTCGAGTGAGGAATTGGAGTTATATCGTCAGTTGTTCCAAAATTGAAGAGGAAGGATATTACAATGGCAGACCATGTTGACGGTTCACCGACTAAAGCATTTTTTATCAGTATGCTTACAAGAGATATCGCGTTACATGATGCCATATTAGATCTTCTTGACAACTGTTTGGATGGAGTGGTCATAAGCCAGGGCATTGGAGCAAAGAAATCAAATGACAAATATTATGAGGGTTTTTACGCTGAAATTACAATTAGAAAAGATTCATTTGAAATTAAGGATAATTGTGGAGGTATATCTCGTGATGTTGCTGAAAAAAAAGCATTTCGGATGGGAAGGTCAACAGCTGTAGGAGAGGGTCTACCGACAGTCGGAATATACGGAATAGGAATGAAAAGGGCCATTTTTAAGATCGGCAAGGAAGCGGAAGTAATTTCAAAATATAGCGGAGGTTCATTTTCTGTAAAAATTCCAGAAAATTGGGCTGAGTTAGGCGATGATAACTGGCAATTTCCAATTAAAGATCTAAAAGTTTCTCCTTCAGATGTAAAAGGAACGCATATAATTATTAGTAAACTTTCTGAAAGCGTCGAAAGTCAATGGTCTGACAAAAATAGTTTATATTCGTTTGAAAATGAGCTTAGACAGGCAATACAGGCAAGTTACAGCCTTATAATAGAGAAAGGATTTAAAATTAAATTAAATGGTCAAGAAGTCACGCCGTTTAAATTTGATTTTCTTTTTTCCTATGATAAAGGCAAAAAGAAGGATTGGAAGATACAGCCATATTTATTTAAAAGAATTTATGATGAATGTGTTGATGTGCACCTTATTGTCGGATTTTATGCCACTATTCCCAATGAGGACGAAACAGAAGAAAGACTCGAATCAAAACGTTCATCTCCTGAAGCTGGTTGGACTATTGTTTGCAATGACAGAATTATCATTTTCAATGATAAGACCCACTTGACAGGTTGGGGTGAAGCTGGAATCCCCCAATATCATACGCAGTTTATAGGTATACGCGGTCTTGTTATATTTGAAAGCAGCAAACCGGAAAAATTGCCGATGACGACAACTAAAAGAGGGATAGATTTATCGTCTGCAATATTTGCGGATGTCAAAAATAAAATGCGAGAGGGATTAAAGATTTTTACAAATTATACAAATCAATGGAAAGGAAGAAATGAGCAAGAGCGTTTATATTCCAATAAGACGACAAAAGTTTCACATGCTTCCCTGTCAGATGAATCATGGCTTAAAGGGAAAGGGGTTAATTTCAAAAATAATAAAGATGGAAGCTCAATATCTCAGCCTAAATTACCAAGACCATCAACAGATAAAGATTATGAGTATATTAGATTTACAAAGCCGAAAGATGATATTGATATGGTTAAAGACTATTTATGGGATGCTTCCATAGATGTAAAACCTTCAAAGATAGGTGAAGAATGCTTTGACCGTTTTTTGCATAAAGCTAAAAATGGCAGTTGATATGCAGGCAAAACCATTCTATCATATACGTCCTAACAAGTTTATTGATAGGCAGCTTTTTATACGAATGCTTGGAGGTTTAAGTAAAAAATTTCCTCTCAAAGATTACCAATATATCGGTTTCGGTTCATTCATGTTTGATGATTTTAAGATGATTCACAACCAAATTGGAATCTATGATATGATTTCTCTGGAAAGTGACGCTGAAATTTTTAAACGGGCTAAATTTAACAAGCCTTATAATTGCATTGAACTAAAGCAAGAAACTAGTACCAAGTATATTACTGACCTTTCAGTAGATAAATCATTAATTTTTTGGCTGGACTACTCAGTGCCTTCTGAGATCGGCAGTCAATTTGCTGATTTCAGCTTATTGTTGAATAAAGTTAATGCCGGCGATATTATCAGAATAACGCTGAATGCTAACCCCAGTTCGCTTAGCGAGGGCTCTGAGCAAGAGCATACAGATGAAATATATAATAAACGAGCGGACAAGTTTATGGAAAAAGTAGACAAAGAATATATACCTTATGCTGATATTGATAATATAAATAATTGGATGAGCCGCGATAAATATCCAAAGCTTTTATTGCGATGTCTGAAAAAAACGGCATCGAAAATTCTGCAGCAAAATCCCTATCAAAATAAACGTATTATTCCTTTATTTTCAAGCATATATGCTGATGGTCAACAGATGGTAACTCTTACATCTTTGATAATTGAAAAAGATGAGGCAACAGAAGATGAAATCACAAAAATTTTATTAGAGTATGACTATGTAAACTTCAAGTGGGATGAGCCGTCCCTGATTAAAGTTCCAGCCCTTACAGCTAAAGAGATATTACATATCAATCAAATGCTTCCTGCTGAAGCATCCTTTGATGTGACAGAAATAGAAAAAATAATCGGGTTTTCTTTCCCTGATAAATCAATTAATAGTTATATAGATTATTACAAATATTATCCAAATTTTCATCATGTCAATTTGTGACGTATTATTGACAATATTCTTTCAGCCACTATAGGAGATACGCTGTTTCCAATCTGCCTGAAGCTATGCCATATTGTCGGTTGAAAATCAAACCAATCAGGAAAACCCTGTAAGCGGGCCGCTTCCCGTGGAGTGATGACTCTCGGGTTATTAAAATGAATAGGTCTTACAGCCTGAAAGCTGCCCTTATCCGGCCCTGTCCCGGACCGTAGCGTAGGGCAAAAACCTTCTGGATCTAATTTTACAGATTTTGAAATCTTGTCCCGCTGTCCATATTTTAGTTCAGAGTATCTGTTTATAACATCGCAGCTGTGTTTTGTCGGGATGCAGCCGGAAACCATATTTTGCGATCTATATCTGCCCAAGATATTTTTATCACCGACATACTTCGGGACCATGCTGTAAATGCGCTTATAGAAATCAGAGCAGCGGTTATTCTGTATGACATCTTTCCAGCTGACTGAGATTTGGCCTACGCCATTATGCAATAAAGATATATCTTCCGGTAAACCGATCAATGCGTCTTGCACGCATATACGTTTTGCCTCTGGGACTTTTGCTTTGAGAAAGTCTTCTTCAGCAAGCGGATTCATTCTTTTACTGTCGTAGCCTATGAAAAATGCTCTGGATCGTGTCGTTGGAGCGCCATATTCATTGGCTTTCACAATCTGATAAGCAAGTATGGTGTAACTTCTGGGAAGTTTGTTGAATGATTCTTCAAGTATATTTTTGAATTTGTCGGTTAATATGCCTAAAACATTTTCGGCAATAAAGAATGTCGGACGAAATTCTCTGACGAATTCGAAAAATCGAACGAAAAGATTATTACGATCATCATGTATATTTCTATGCCCAATGGAACTGAAGCCTTGACATGGAGGCCCCCCGATAATTCCGCATAGCTCACCTTGCTTCAACATAAAAGACTTGCGAAGCTGTTGCGGAGATATTTTTGATAAATCAATTTTACAGTGCTTGATCACAGGGAAATTACGTGCGTGAGTATCCATAGCCAAGTCGTCTATCTCTAAAGCTCCGACGACATTAAAACCTGCACGTAATGCTCCGAGGGTAAACCCGCCAGCACCAGAAAAAAAATCTATAATCGTTCTATTTTGCTCTATCTTCATTTTGTTTTTCATTCATAAAGCCATCTCTGCACATCCAGAAACAAGTTCCGTATGTTTTCCGGACGGCCGAGAGCATTTAGGGCATCGGACAATGATTCACCGTAGAGAATCTTCAGGAGGTCGTCCAACTTTTCGGAGTCAAGCTCGCTGAAGCCCACGCTAACATATTGCGAGAGGATGAAATCCAGAAATGCTTTTTGAGCCTCGGTGGCATCTGCCGGGTAGCTGGTCTTGGCTTGGGCGGCCCGATCGGTCCGCAAGGCCAGAGGCGCTTCAAAGGCTATGAAGGCCAAAACATCATACAAATCGCTATTGTCCGCGTCAATGGCCCGTTGAAGTTCCAGCAGTAACTCCAGCGGAAAACCTTTTTCCGCCAGGCCGACTAATAGCTGACAGCGGGTGTCGGGGCGGCTCCAAATAGCCCGCAGTTGATCTTCATCGGCCAATAAGGTCGGCAGATCACCGTAAAGACGCTTTAAAAACTCCTGGGCGCTGATTGGGGCGCCATCAGGCCCCCAGAACGAGGTGGCCTTCAGGCATTCAAAAGTTCTTTCTTTACCGGCCGCTAATTTCAAGCGTAACATCTGGCGGTGAGGCGGATTGGGAGGGCCCTCAGGCCCTTCAGGGTTGTCGGGGCCGTCCTCCGGTCTGGCAAGTGGCAGGCCTGGGCCTTCCGGCTGTGGTTCCGGAATACCCGGTGGTTCCGGTGCCACTGGCTCCCCATCCCATTCCGGGTCTTGGAAATGGCTGTAAGCCCGTACAAAATCGTAGATGGTGAAATAATCCTTGCCGTCGAACAGCCTGGTTCCTCGACCGACGATCTGTTTGAACTCCACCATGCTCCGCACCGGCCGAAGCAGGACGATGTTGCGGATATTACGGGCATCAACCCCGGTGGAGAGTTTACGGGAGGTGGTCAGAATAGTGGGGATGGTTTTCTCATTGTCTCGGAATAAATTCAAAAAATGTTCGCCCATTTCGCCGTCAGCGGCAGTCACCCTTACGCAGTAGTCAACGTCTTTATGGCGCTTGTTCTGGTTTATCAGGTCACGAATGAGCAGGGCGTGGTCTTGTGTGGCGCAGAAAACCAGCGCTTTTTCCTCTGGCCTGATTTCAGCCAGAAACTGTTTGACCCGAAACTCCTCTCTGGCCCTAATTTCCACTTTAATGTTGAAATCCCTTTCCTGGAAATGTTCTCCCAGGCTGACTTGGCCTTCCAGAATTTCGTCGTCCGGATCGTAGGTGTATTCGTCAATGGTGGAGACGAACTGGCGCACTTTGAAGGGAGTCAAATAGCCGTCATTTATGCCTTCTTTAAGTGAATAGACATAAGCCGGTTCACCGAAATAAGCGTAAGTGTCGGCGTTTACATCTCGCTTAGGGGTGGCTGTGAGGCCGATTTGCAGGGCCGGGGAAAAGTATTCCAGAATGGCCCGCCATGTGCTTTCGTCATTAGCCCCGCCTCGGTGACATTCGTCAATGATGATGCAGTCGAAAAAGTCAGGCGAATAGGCTCCGAAATAGGGGGCCGGCTGGCCTTGGTCGTCCCGTCCGCTCATAAAAGTTTGAAAAATAGTGAAAAAAACGCTACCGTTTTTTGGCGGTGCGCCTTTCTTTCTGATTTCCTGCGGGCTGATGCGCACCAAAGCCTCATCTTCAAAAGCCTGGAAGGATGAAAAATCATTGAAGGCTTGGTCAGCCAGGAAATTACGGTCAGTAAGAAAAAGGAGCCGGGGTCGGCGTTGGGCATCCTTGGTCGGGGTCCAACGGGTCTGAAAGAGTTTCCAGGCGATTTGAAAAGCTATGGACGTTTTGCCAGTGCCGGTGGCCAGATTCAGGAGAAGGCGGGTGCGCCCTTCAGCAATGGCCGCCAGAGCCTTAGTGACAGCCGTTTCCTGATAATAGCGCCAAGTCCAGCCGCCGCCCTTTTTGGAGAAAGGCACGGCCGAAAAGGCTTCTCGCCAGGGGTTGGTTTCGGGAAAAACGGTTTGCCAAAGCTCATCCGGTCTGGGATATGTTTTCAGATCGCCTTCTTTCCCGGTGAGCATATCCACGGCGTAGATTTTTCGGCCGTTAGTGGAATAGGCGAAGCGCAGACCAAGGCGCCGGGCATAATCCTTGGCTTGGGCTAACCCCTCGGTGTAAGCTTTGGCCCAAGGTTTGGCCTCCAACACTGCCAGACGGGCGCCTTTATGCTCCAGCACGTAATCGGCGAATAGGGCCGGGCCGCGCCGTCCTCGGCTGCCCAGAAGACGACCCAGGGCGATGGGAACATTACGGCGGACGTCGCTGCCGGGCACCACCTCCCAACCGGCCGCCTTCAAGGCAGGATCAATGAATTTGGCCCGGGTATCGTCCTCGCTGTAGGATGCAGGGTTCACGTTAGTCGTCTGGGACATCGTCATTACATCTTTTCAGGGTTCCTGAAAGTATTTGACCCAAGGCGAGACCATCACTATACCTCGCCGCTGAAAGCCTGATGCAAGAGGCTCTGCTTAAGCTCATCAGTTTTAGCCAGTTTTTTTTCGGTATTGGCTTTTACTTGGGCTAGATCGGCCAAAGCAGTATCTAGGGTTGAAACGATACGACGCTGTTCTTTGATCGATGGTAAAGGCACAGGAATTTTTTCGATTTGTGATTTATTAATTGACGCAAAGACAGCCCCATCATTTCCTTTTATCTGGTTTTTAATGCTGGAAAGATAATAGAAAAGAAAATTGTGGTCAATTTCATCTTTAGAACGAATTGCCGCTAAACCACGCCCTATACAGATGGTTTGATTACAAAAATTGACTGGACCGACAGGAGCACGGACGGACATTAAAACATCATTAGGTTCGGCTTTTTTCGTGACGAAAGTAGTCCAAACTTTTGCGGGACTAATATATCTATTACCAAAATCTTTTTTGCCTTGGTAAAAAGGCAATCCTTTTCCTTCCGTATTGTAAAACTTGCTATCAGGCGATTGCCCGGCAATAACTATGCAAACATCTCCTATTTTAATTGACTTATGAAAAATGGCGCCTTCCTGGTCAATATGTGTTCGTAATTTAATATTTTCAACATCGTCATAAAGTATTAAATCAACCTTAAAAGGCGACATCAGAGCATCAATCTCTGCTTCAATACGGTTCAAATATTTTTGGTTTAGTCTATTTCCCTTCAAGGATAGGTCAATATCCGAGCCAGGTTTGTAGGTGCCTGTTGCCCGGGAGCCGAAAATCGTGGCTTCCTCCACTTCGGAAAAGGTAGCCAGAACCGCTTTAATGCTTTTAATCGTTTTGTCCGGCAGGCCGTAGAGCATCAATCTTCCACCTGTTCATAAAGCCGGCTAAATTTTTCGACCAGTTCTTGGAAGGCCGGATGGAATTTTTCAATTATCATGGTGACCACTTCTTTGGCCAGTACTTGGTCATAGGTATGGGAGGTAAGGTTTCGGGCCTGAATCATCTCCATCCAGGATTCACCAGAGGTTATCAGTCCGCTTTCGAAAGCCTCTCGAGTTGCGTCTTTGGAACCGACTAGCCCGAACAACCCCTTACTTTCCAAATAATCCTTCAAAACCTTCCAACCCAGCTCATGGGTGAACTCAAAGGCCTGTATCAGGCCTTGCTCCTCTAATTCCGACAAATCACGATTGGCGGCTAGTTCTACCGCGCCATCCAGAGCCCGGAAGGCCCGCAGATAATTGTTGAAACGTTGTTTCCAGCGTGGTTCAGATTTGGGTTTCGTCATGGCCGCTCGCCTATAAGTTTTTTGATTTTGGCCAAATAGGCCGCGCTTTCGGCGTCCAGAGCGGCCATCTCGGCCATTATGTCCGTCGGCTGGCGCGGAGGGGCGGCTTCGGGGTGGTTGGGGTTTTTGACCGAAAGGTCATAGGTGGCAGGGTCTAAAGTCGCCGCTTGGATCACCCAGGAGTTAGGAGATTCAGCCCCGACTTTCTGAAGGCGGACGAACTCGGCCAAGTCATCGTCATTTAAAGGGGTGGTTTTGCCCAAAGAACGGCCTGGTTCAAGCTGATAATACCAGATTCGATCAGTGGGAGCACCCTTGTCGAAAAAGAGAACCACGGTTTTCACCCCGGCCCCCTGAAAGGCTCCGCCGGGCAGGTCCAGAACGGTGTGAAGGCGGCAGTCGGACAGGAGTAATTTTCTTAAAGCTATGGCCGCTTGATCATTGTTGGAAAGGAAGGTATTTTTGATCACCACCCCGGCCCGGCCTCCCGCTCTCAACATTTTTATGAAATGCTGTAAAAATAGGAAAGCGGTCTCGCCTGTCTTGATGGTGAAATTCTGCTGCACCTCCCGGCGTTCCTTTCCGCCGAATGGAGGATTGGCCAGTATGATGTCGAAACGGTCTTTTTCCTGAATGTCGCTTAAGTTTTCGTTCAGGGTGTTGGTGTGGAGAATATTGGGGGCTTCCAGCCCGTGTAAAATCATGTTCATGACGGCTATGATGTAGGCTAGGCTCTTTTTCTCTTTGCCGAAAAAGGTGTGTTTTTGCAAAGTTTCTCGATCAGAGGTGGAAAGCATTTTTTTGCTTCGGCTCATCCAAGACAAGGCCTCGCATAAAAAGCCGGCCGAACCAGCCGCACCGTCATAAACTGTCTGGCCGATGGCCGGACGCACAACCTCAATTATGGCTCGAATAAGGGGCCGGGGGGTATAATACTCGCCGCCATTGCGGCCGGCGTTCCCCATGTTCCTGATTTTGGCTTCGTAAAGCTCGGACAGTTCAAATTTTTCCTTCTGGGAGCGGAAGCGCAGCTTATCCACCTCGTCCAAGACATCGCGCAGAACATAGCCGCTTTGAATTTTGTTGGAAATTTCCGAAAATATTTCGCCTATTTTGTATTCCAGGCCATCCGGGCTTTCGGCTCGTTCGCGAAAAGAGCGCAAGTAGGGAAAAAGTTTTTCAGCCACGAAGGCCTTGAGGTCGTCTCCGGTCCTGGCCCGGTTTGGGTCGATTTCACCTTGTGGCGTCTTGGGTGCCGCCCAGGATTTCCATTGATATTCCTTGGCCAAAAGTGGCTTATAGGGTTTTTGGGCCAAGGCGGACGCGGCGGCTCTGTCTTCTTCCAGGTCATCAAGGTATTTGAGAAAGAGCAGCCAGGAAGTCTGCTCGGTATAGTCCAGTTCGCTGGAGGTTCCGGCGTCTTTCCATAATGTATCATCAATATTTTTGAAAATTTGCTGAAACATGGCTTAATTTTTCTTACCCGCCCGGGATCGTGGCCGCCAATGAGACTGAAAGTCTCTGATTGCGTTTCAAAACAGCCAACTTAGCAATTTCATTAAGTTACGTCCGGCTAATTATAACACGCCCCCGCCTTAGCCGCAATACCTGCAGAAATTTGATTCAGCCTGAAATCCGGCCTATTTATCTCCCCATGCTTCGTCCAGGTCTGGCCGATGCTCGCTCAACTATCTTTTCGTTCAGAGGCGGATGACCGCCCGATGGTCCATGTTGGACAGACTTGGCCTGGGTCAGTTCCCGGGGGTAAAAAATCCGTTTCGGAGTTTGAAATAATCCGAATCTAGGCATCTATTTTAAATTCGCTCAAATTCCTGCCCAAGTCTTATGTTTTTGAGAGCAACCTGCCCGCGATTATAGCTTCACAAAAATAAGCTATCGCCCCAATCTTGGCATTTCTGCCTTTAGCCTCCGTTTTGGTTGTTCAGCCAAGAGTTCAAGCGCAACAAGAGCGGTTCCAAATTCTTGGCCACACTGTTCAAGTCTTTCCAATATTTCTCGCCTTCCTGCTGTTTTTGTTGAAGCTGGAAGATCTGTTCTTTGAGTTTCTTCATCTCCTGGTCTTGGGCCATCAGCTTTTTCTGGTGTTCGTCCAAAATCTGGCTTTGAACCATCAGTCTGCTGGACAATTCCCGTTCCAATCCCAACAGGCTGTCTTTGAGTATCCGTTCCAGTTCGCTCATGGGTCACTCCACTTTCACGGCCGGGCGACCATTGATGGTCCAGCCAGTTCGGGCTGTTGATTTGGGCGATAAGATGATGA
>Ga0082212_10004955_pt1 | contig 18352 bp, 19 predicted proteins | sample TergutNt197P3_FD_71548 | JGI IMG/M metagenome (GOLD analysis project Ga0082212, IMG submission 71548) | Neocapritermes taracua P3 segment gut microbial communities from Petit-Saut dam, French Guiana - Nt197 P3 | ecosystem: Host-associated > Arthropoda: Insects > Digestive system > Gut ...
GGGGGGGGGGGTTTTTTTCCCCCCCCACCCCCTTTTGTAAAAAAGGTTGAAAATCCCCCCCCCCCCCCGTTGAAGAGATTAATAACAGTAGTTTTTCGCATAGCAGATTCTCCCTTATTTGGTAGTTGACTGTGACTCAACGGCGAGTCTTCTTGCTATTGTAACACAGCACTAGGGCAATGTCAACCGCACAAAATAGAAATTTCAAAATTATTGTGGGAAATGCGAGGAATAACGAGTCGCAAACAAGAGGAAAAATATGGAACCAAGCAAAACATTGCTTTTGTGTGCCGCATTGACAGAAAAAATAAAATCCCCTACAATGCCCCATTGCTTTGAATCCAATTCCGCCAGTCTTATCAAAATATGACGTTCGTCTATCCGTTAGCCTGGTTTCTCCTGTTGTTGGCAATCCCCATCATTCTGTTTTTCATTTTGAAAATCAGGTTACGTCAGGTGCCGGTCTCGACGACAATGTTTTGGCAACAGGTCTTCGAAGAACGGCGATCACGCTCCCTTTGGCGGCGGTTTCGCCATCTGATTTCGTTGCTCCTGTGCCTACTCTTTTTGGCAGGACTCGTCGGTTCCGCACTGGAACCCGTGTCCGAATTGCAGAAAAAAGCCGCCCGATGTGTAATCGTCGTTGACAACTCCGCCAGCATGAATGCGTACACACCGGGACAGCGAACCCGACTCGATCAGGCAAAAAAGGAATTGCAAACGTTACTGACAACGACCGATGTTGCCCGACAGACGGCAATCCTCACGGCAGGAGGACATCCGCAAATTGCGGTTGGATTTACCGACCACCTCGGTACACTGCGTCGAGAAGTTGAAATGATTCGTCCTACCGATCACCCATCCGCTCTGGTCGAAACGATTGAACTCGCCTTGCAACTGACGGCGGCGGAAGAATATTCGTCAATCCTTGTCCTCACGGATGGAAACACGCCCGGTTTGACTCCGTTTGAATCGTTGCCAAAAGTCCGCTTTTTCCCGATTGGCGAACCCATCGACAACATCGGAATTACCCGTTTTCAACCTCGCCGTTCTCTGGGAGATGCCGTCGGCTATGAAGTCCTCGTGGAAACGGTCAATTACGGCACCGAATCCGCTTCGGTACGTCTCGAAGTCGAACTGGATGACCGGATTGTCGATGTTGTTCCCTTAACATTGGAACCGGGACAACCGCAAACGACGATTGTCCGCGATGTAACTCCTGACGGCGGTCTGCTTCGGGCAAGTTTGGGAGTTGCCGATGCTCTGCCGACCGATGACACCGCAATCGCCTTTTTGCCTGCCCGACCAACGCAACAAGTTTACGTTTATGGGGAGGAACACTTTTTTCTACGGATGGTTTTGGATTCGCAACCGAACATCAACCTGCATTTTCTAACCGAAATTCCTGAACGCGTACCAGCGGATGCTGTTTTGGTTTTACATCGGAACATTCCCGAAGCGGTTCCGTCGGGCAACGTGTTGATCATTGATCCTCGGAATTCGTGCGATCTTTTCGATGTCGGCGATCCGCTCGATATGCCGATTGTCGCCAAAGTGAGTCCTTCGCCGCTGATGAAATTCGTCAACCTGCTCAATCTGATGATACCGGGTGCGAGAACCATTACGCCCAAAACCGATATTGAAAACCTAGCGGAAACACCCGAAGAGAACCCGGTTTATACTCACGGACAGTTGGCGAATGGAAACGTTTTGGTGTTGACTGCCGATTTGGATAAAAGTGACTTACCGCTTCGGACGGCGTTTCCGATTTTGGTGTCGCAGGCATTGAATCACTTTCGCGGCAGCGGCGGTGAATTGGAAAAGGCGTATTCGACAGGGGAACCGGTGCGTGTTTCGCTTGACGAGTTGCGATTGCGTGCGGACATTGAGCAGGTGCTTCTTCGTTCGCCGACTGGCATTGAGCAACTTTTTCCGGTCAAGTCGGGCATTGTTTCGCTCGGCATGCTCCCGGAGTGCGGCGTTTGGGAAATTTTAGAAGCGGGCGAACCGGGGGATGAATACCCCCCGCTCTTGAGGATTGCGTGCAATTTAACGAACAGTGAATCGAGCAATTTGCGGTTTGCGAGTGAGTCGTTTTATGCTCAACCGCCGGACACGGCGGCACTGCGGAGCGGCATTCGACCGATTTGGTTTTGGCTCGCCTTAACGACATTGCTGTTGACGATAGCGGAATGGCTTCTGTATCAACGCCGCTGGGTGGATTAGCAAGCCGCAAGCGTAATCTGTCCTTGACGTATTTTCTTGCCTTGTGTATTCATATTTCTTTCGCATCAACTACGACGAACGCATCGGTAACATCCTTGTGGAGCCGTGTCGGCTTGCCGGTGGACAGATTGACGAAGACCCAAAGCGTTTCTGCTTTTGCAATGACTTTGTCATCGCTAATACGGACGAAGCGATAAGTACGCGTAGAACGGATACTGTGCCAATCGCTGACTCCCGTTCGCACGACTAATTTGTCCCCTTCAAACGAAGGGGCAAGGTACTCAATGGTGTGCCGACGCGCAAACCATGATGCACCGAGGTCAATATAACGCTGGGGAGTCCAACCGTTTTCAGCCGAGTGTGCAAGTGCCGCCTCGTTCATCCAACGCAGATAACACAAATTATTTGCGTGATCGTTTTCGTCAATATCCGACGGCAGGACAGTGATGTGGTGTTCGTAAATCGGGATCGGCATGAAAGACCGCATTTTGTATTTTTTTCACTATTGTACCCCCTATTCCGAAATGTCAACCGGCAGGAAGAACTGTCCATCGTGATAAAACTCCCGACTCTTCTTTCAAAAGACTATGGTATAATACGTCCAGGTCGGCGGATTATTTATCGGTATGCCTGATTACATCTACACGGCAAAAAACGAAACAGGAGCGGAAACGACCGGTCATATTTCGGCAAATTCCAAACGAGAGGCACTCGATGCTATCCATCGGCTTAAATTGTTTCCGGTGAGCATCGAAGACCGCCGAAAAGGGGAAATTTCGTTCGATTTTTTGCAACGTCGAGTCTCCGATTCGCAGATTGCTGCCGCATTATTGCAACTTGCCGATTTGCTGGACAACGGTGTGCCGGTACTCCACGCCTTTCAGGTACTCGAAAAACAAACGCCGAATTCCCGACTGAAATCAGTCATCAAAAACATTCACGACCGTATTTCCGAAGGGGAATCGATTGACAGCGCATTTGCTGCCCATTCCAACGTTTTCAACGAATTGACCATCAGTATTCTCCGTGCCGGTGCGGAAGGAGCCTTTCTCGAAGACGCACTGCGGCGAATCGGCGGATTCTTGGAACAGCAAGCCGAACTCAAAGGAAAAGTTATCGGAGCGTTGATCTATCCCATCGTGTTGATCACTCTTGGAGTCGTCGTCGTACTCGGTTTGCTGCTCTTTGGAGTACCGATGTTTCGAGAGATTTTCGAAGATATGCTTCCGCCGGATAAAATGCCGTTTGTTACACAAATTCTCTTCGATGCACGAACTGTGATGATGTCTTACGGTTTGTACATTATCGGGATTGGCTTGTTTTTGTTTTTTTGGATACAAGCGCAACTTGCAACGGCTTGGGGAACCCGCATTTGGGATCGGCTCAAATTGCGGATTCCGTTGGTGGGGAACATTCTGCTGGAAGAGGCGGTTGCCCGATTTTGCCGCATTTTGGGAACGCTCCTTGAAAACGGCGTTCCGATTTTACGGTCGTTGGAAATCAGCGGACAATCGACAGGCAACACGATCCTTGCCGAGGCGATTCGGCGTTCAGCGGAGAATGTTTCGAGCGGCGAACCTCTTGCTCGCCCTCTTGCCGAGGCGGGCATTATCCCGCCGCAGGTGATGGCAATGATTAGTGTGGCGGAAGAGTCTAACACGCTGGAAACGGTGTTAGTGAACACTGCCGATTCGATAGAGCGTCATTCTGCGCGGCAGTTGGACCTCCTTGTTCGGGTTCTTGAACCGCTGATCTTGTTGATGATCGGTCTTTCTATCTTTTTCATGATTATCTCACTCCTGCTTCCCATGTTTGCATTGTTTGAGAGCATGACGGAAATGACACGGTAATCAGCGTTGCAAAGTTTTGACTGCACGGGAACTTGATTTTTCTCTGATATGTGTCAAAATGAGCGTTGAATAGCAACAAAACATGCGTAAATTACTCGACGACACACTTTCCCGATTTGAGGAATTAGAACGTTCCATGTCGGATCCCGACGTGCTGGCAAACTCCAACCGAATGCAGCAAATTGCCAGAGAACATGGAACGATTGCCAAAATGGCAACCAAGTACCGGCGGTTCAAGCAACTCAACGCCCAAATCGAAGAGGCAACGGAAATGCTCCGCTCTCCTGATGCGGAACTGCGGGAACTCGCCGAAATGGAACTGCCCGAACTCAAAGCGGAGCGGGAAGTCCTTTGGAACGAACTGCTCGACATGACCATCGGCGGAGCGGATGCGAACAGGGCAAATCTCGTTCTCGAAATCCGGGCTGGCACCGGCGGTGATGAGGCGGCACTCTTTGCCCGCGACCTCTACGATATGTACAAACATTACGCCGAGGCAAAAGGTTGGAAAATCGAGATTCTTTCGTTCAATTCGACGGAACTCGGCGGATTCAAGGAAATGGTGCTTGGCATTGACGGCGACGGCTGCTTTCGGCATCTCCAGTTCGAGAGCGGCGGACATCGTGTACAACGGGTTCCCGAAACGGAAGCAAAAGGGCGAATCCACACTTCGGCGGCAACGGTAGCGGTCATGGCGGAACCGGAAGATGTCGAAATTGATTTGAAGCCGGAAGATTACCGCAAGGATTTGTTCTGTGCGAGCGGACCCGGCGGACAACACGTCAACAAAACGGAGTCGGCAGTGCGGCTCACGCATTTGGCAACCGGCATCGTCGTTGCGTGTCAGGATGAGCGGAGTCAGCACAAAAATTTTGCGAAGGCATTACGGGTACTTAAATCCCGGCTCTATGATGCAAGACGTGAAGAAGAGGAGCGAAAACGTTCAGAAGAGCGAAAAACGAAAATCGGCAGCGGCGACCGAAGCGAGCGGATACGAACGTATAATTTTCCAGAGAATAGGGTAACGGATCACCGAATCGGCTTGACGTTGTACAAGTTGGACACGATTTTGGAAGGCAATCTCTCGCCGGTCATTGACGGTCTGTTGGAATACGAGCGGCAGGAACTCCGCAGTGCATTCGGAAACGATTAGGAATGCGGTTTTGCCGAGACCGTCTGCTGTCCCTTGACAGAAAATCGAAATCCCCTAAAATGGTGTGCTACTTTCGCTTGCGTTTTAGCCGCACAGCGCGGTACAAACACGAAATATACAAGGTATGGGGCAAAAAGTGAATCCGGTTGCGTTTCGCACCGGCATTATGGAAGATTGGAAAAGCCGTTGGTACGCTTCCAAACGCGAATTCGCCGAACTTCTCGTCGAAGATAAGAAGATTCGTGACTTCATCAAAAAACGGAAAGACCCAACGGATAAATATGGAAAACCCATGTATCCGGCGATTGCGAAAATCATCATCGAACGGACAAGGGACGAGGTGCGGGTGATCCTATACTCCGCAAAACCCGGTATTATGATCGGACGAAAAGGAGAAAAGATCGAAGAACTGCAAAACGATTTGCAACGGCTCACGGGTCGGCGGATCAATCTCAAAATTGAAGAAGTAACGAGACCAGATACGGTCGCTCAATTGGTTGCCGAAGACATCGGCGAACAGTTGGTCAAGCGAATCGGTTTCCGCCGTTGCATGAAACGTGCAATGGAACAAGCAATGGAAGGTGGTGCCAAGGGGATTAAAATCCAGTTGGCAGGTCGTCTCGGCGGTGCAGAAATGGCACGGTGCGAAAAACAGAGTACGGGTTCCATTCCGCTCTCGACGCTCCGGGCGAAAATCGACTACGGTTTTCACGAAGCCAAAATCGCACAGGGACATATTGGTATTCAGGTTTGGATCAATCAAGGCGAATATAGCGAGGACAATAACGATGGCGCGAATGCCCAAACGAGTCAAGCATCGAAAAATCCAAAGAGGTCGTATAAAAGGTGAAGCGACCCGAGGAAACGATGTTGTTTTCGGAGATTATGGTTTACAAACCCTACAAGGGGGTTGGATTAGTGCGGCAACCATTGAAGCCGGACGTATTGCTGCGCAGCAATATCTCCGCTCCGAAGGACGGCTCTATATCCGTATGTTTCCGCACAAGTCGATCACATCGATTCCGCTCGAAACCCGAATGGGTAAAGGAAAAGGGGAACCGGAATACTGGGCTGCCGTAGTGAAGCCGGGAACGGTCATGTACGAAATCGCCGGTGTACCGGAAGAGACCGCTAAATTGTGTTTCAACCGATTGGCGCACAAGATGCCTGTCAAATGCCGATTCATTAAGCGAAAAGCGATGTAATTGTGGACGTATCATCGAAAACAAGCGATAGCGACGGTATCGTCGTTTCCTATACTCGTTCACTGATCGCCGTTTGGAGAAGTTGCATCTGATGACGCATAATACTGACGGCAGTGTTGAATTCTATATTGTTCTTTGCCATTTCCGTTACTTGGACTTCCATTCCGACGTTATTCAAGTCGTGATACAAGATGGGCATATCCATGGGCCATTCATCGCCGACCGCCGATGCACTGCCGTATTTCAGGGGCCAGTCCGGTCCGAACGGTCCCGGCGGACGATGTCGACGCTCACAAGCCTCTGCCAATTTATGCTTGAACACACCTACATCCATGTCCCGTGCCAGGTACAACGGTGTATCGTAGTTCGCAATGTTACCGGCAAGCAACGCCTGACGCGCTTCGTCAAAGTTCACGACTTGTTCCAACACGGGAATCGTCGTGCCGTTGAAGATTGCTCTGAATTGGTGCGTCGGTCGAATCATAACATTGGGAATGTTAACGACTTTGACGAACGAAATCAAGATGAATTTTTCCGTGCGAACTACGGTGTGATGGCACGAAACGTATTGCGCACAGGCTGATTTGGAAAATAGACCTTCGGCTTGATAACGACTCCATTGGAATAGACCCATTTCGGAGCCCCCACTCGGCTTGGAACAACCTGTGGCACAAAAACCGGAACCGGAGCGGCAACCGTAACGGATGAGAATCCGCTGGTATTAAAAATGATGGTTGTCGGGGCAGGTTGTACGGGAATTCCTGTATAAAAATAAATGTACGAAGGAGTAGCAGGAACAGTCGTTGTGTCAAAGGCGGACAGTTCGTTCGACTCTTCTAGGGCAATGGATAATGACTGTGGGATATCCAATAGTTGTTGCATTGCCAGTTCGGGAACGGACTGTTTCTCGGCGGATACCGCAAAAAACTCCTGAACATCCAATGCTTGCACGATTGCCGGTGGCGGAAGAACCTCGGAAGCAAAAGGGAGGGCAAACTCGGCGGATACAGCGACGGGTAGATCGAATCCGTCAGGAAAAAGCGACTCAAACGACACCGCTTGATCGGAAAAAACCGACGAGTCTTTCGGTTTTTGATCAAGTGGAAACAACTGTGCTAATACAATGCCCAGCGAAAAAATCAACCCAAAAACTGCGATGCAGGCACAAGTTCTTCTCATCATTTCACCTCCGTAGGGACTCTACCATGCGGAAAGAAAAAATCGAAAAGAAGAGCGAAAAAAACTAGAAAAGAACGTTGTTTTGTCGCCGTTTTTTTCGGTCGTGGCGGTTATCCTACAAATTCTGCCAATCGTGTCAAAAACTCAAACACTCCGCACCAGCACGGCAGAAGCCTGTGCTTGCGGATTCATTGCTAATTTCACGAAAGAATCCCCCGCAGGAATGTCCGTACCTTGCACCACCGAAAGCGGACAAGACGAATCCGCTGACGAAAAATGCAACGTCGGAAATAATGTCCGATGTTCCAATGCCAAAATACTGGCAATCAATTCGATGGTTCCCGAACCGGCACCGAGATTGCCGAAACATCCTTTCGCCGCCGTAACTGGTATCGAATGTTTGCCGAAGACTTCGAGAATCCCAGCGGCTTCGGCACTGTCTGACGATTGGCTACCGAGTCCGTGAGCGTTGATATGCCCAATTTGTTCCGGCGGCATATTTCCCCGCCGTAACACGTTTGCTAAGACATTCCGAACCGTTTCCCGACGACCATCTTGACCGATACGATTGAATCGGCACCGGTAACTTCCGCACACGATTTCCGCCCGGCAATTTGCTCCACGCTTTTCGGCATGCTCTTTTTCTTCGAGAATAATCGCTCCCGCTCCTTCACCGAGAGTTGTTCCATCCCGATGCGCATCGAATGGTCGGCAGGCTGTTTCCGAAAGTTCCTCGTGTTGTTTGGCATGGAGCAATTTGTACGGATGCAGTCGGCTGCCGGTCGTTCCAACGACCATTACGTCAGCCCGACCGGAGGCAATGATTTCGACCGACTCCCCGACGACCGCTCCGATGGATGCCTCCCGAAGCGTAATCGAATTGCTCGGTCCGTGAAAATCGTTGAGAATCGCAATATGGCTTGCCGGCATATTGGGCAGATATTTTAACTGCCACAGCGGAGTCATTTTCGGCAGACCGGCATTTCCCCAGTGCGAAAAGTCGAACTGCGAGTCGGCAATGCAGGATCGGACTCCATCCAGTACGTCTTCTGGGGTGGTCAGAATGTAATCGGAACCGAAGGAAATACCGACTCGTTCGGAAGGCAACTGCCCAACTTGGATATTCGCTTCGTTCAACGCCCTGCAACTGGCGGCAATTGCCATTTGGATTTCGCGGGACATGACTTTGAGGCTTTTTCGGATCGCTTTTTGTTGTGAGGGGTCTTGCGACTCAAAGTCATCGATATGTCCGTTGAAATCGGCAGGGGCGGCAAGGGAAATGAGTCCGAAACCGTTGTAGGGACGTACAACACTGCCTCCGGTAATCAATAGATTCCAGAGTTCTGTCAGCGAGCGGCATTGGGGAGCGACGACTCCCATTCCGGTAACGACGACACGTCGGCGAACCATCCGGTAACAATATCGGCAAAATGGACAAAATGTACGGACATAATATACACTATTTTTCAGAAGAAAAAAAGTATCGTGGAATCGACACCACTTCTATCTTGTTGTTCCGGTCTCCCCCCATTGGGCTTTTCTGATATATTTTGTTACTTATGACACCGCAGCGATTTTTATTGTCCGCCATTCTGTTGCTCGTTCTGATTGCTTCGGCAATCTCGCTGCCTTGCGTCGGTCAAACATTTTATCCGCCCGGTACGGAAATCTATTGGTATCGCTTTCACCGTACCGCTCTCGCCCTGATCGCCGGCGGCGGACTGGCACTCGCCGGTCTCGTGTTTCAAGCGATGTTCCGTAATCCGCTTGCAACCCCTTACACGCTCGGAGTTGCCAGCGGTGCCTCCTTCGGTGCCGCCCTTTGTCTGCAAACAACGATGCGGCTGGGATTGCCCAGTCTCATCGGAGTCATTCCCGTCGTGTCGCTGGGGGCGTTTCTCGGTGCATCGTTGGCAATGGGAATTGTTCTCGCTCTCTCCCGACGCAGAGACACGACGACCGAACAAATGCTCCTCGCCGGAGTTGCCGTAAACTTCTTTTTTTCCAGTCTGATTGTTCTGTTGCAGTATCTTTCCGCTCCACATGATGCTTTTCAAATCTTGCGGTGGACGATGGGAGGCGTACAAAACGCAACGGAAGTTGCCGACTGGTTCCGGCTCTTGCCGATTGTTTTGCTGTTGATGGCGTTTCTGGCAGCGCAGTCCCGCACGATGAACGTTTTTGTAACGGGGAATGATCGGGCAAAATCTCTCGGTGTCCATGTCGAACGCTTCCGAACGTTGCTGTTTGTCATCACGTCATTAGTCGTGGGGGCAATCGTTTCCGTAACGGGTCCGATTGGTTTTGTGGGATTGTTGGTTCCGCACGTTGCCCGACTATTGGTGGGACCCGACCATCGGTTATTGATTATTTCGACGGGATTTATGGGAGCGATTTTCCTTGCTTTGTGCGATACATTGGGGCGTTTGCTTTCTCATCCTGCCGAGTTTCCTGTCGGCATTATTACGAGTCTGCTCGGCGGTCCCTTTTTTCTATGGCTGTTACTCAAAAGGAAAACGTAGGGCAATGCCCTGTCTCACCGAATCCATATTTTCTGCGCCTCGGGGCGGTGTGGAATGCGGTGGTAGGTTTCGTCACCGAGGTGTCCGAGCATCAAACCGCCGTGGATCGTTTCTGTTCCACTCAAACCGAGCCATTGATTGAGTACTGATTTGTGTGAAGACTGCGCCGCTCGGACAAAGATTCCCGCCCAACATGTGCCAAGCCGCTTTACCGTCGCACAGAGATCAAGCGTCTCCACGGCAATAGCAGTATCAATCGGCGACCATTGAGCTGTATTGTCATCGGTGTATGCCCCAATCACACAGGGAGCTCCGCGAAAAATGGGGTCGTTTCCTTTGCTCCATGCTTCGACCATTCGTTCGGATTTCGGTTGCTCTTTGATCCAGTCCATAACGAGTCCGGCGAGTTCGTGGACTTTTTTGGCACTGTTGATGATGACCCATTTCACGGGCAGACCATTTTTTGCGGTGGGAGCCCAGCGAGCAACATCAAGAAGTTGTTCAATCGTCTGATCGGTAACGGGCTTGTCAGAATAACGGCGGATCGAACGCCGGCTTCGAATAAGGTGTGCGATGTGTTCAAACCGAACGGCAACATTTTTTTCGTATTCCAAGCAATCATCTCGTCCAATACCCCCAACAGTCAAACCGCCAGCAGGACAAGACGCAACACAATGGTAGCAACCGATACACATTTCTTCTCCTCCTTCGACACAGATGGGACAACCGCTCTCCGTTGAACGTTGAAGAATTCGGTTGGGACAGACAAAGGTACACTGTCCGCACTGGGCACAGAGATTTTGATTGAGAGTGATTTTTGGCATGTAAAAATTTGTCGAAGGATGAAGACTCGTATTTTAGAAGATTTGCGCATAAAATCAAGAGAGAAAAGAGACTGACCAGTAGGTGTGCAAGATTGCCAAAAATCCCGTCATTCCCGCACAAGCGAGAATCGAGACGTAAGATTTTAGTCCTGTTTCTCTGGACTCCCGCCTTCGCAGGAGTGACGAAAAAACGAACCTGCACATCTACTGTACTCCGGTACAGAGCCCGTCGCAAGCCGACAATGGTACTCCGAACGCCAATTCCGACCCGTCATGTACCAAACCACATCACCCCAGCGAATCTCCCGAACCGGGATATTCAATTTATTGCTCTTGCCCTGAATCCTGAAAAATCTGTACACTTCGTTCACATATTTGGAATTTTAATAAAAAAACTAAAGTTTTTTTTATCGACTGTAACGATTATGCCGATAATGGGAATGAATCCAGTGAGGATTCCCTGTTTTTGGCACCCCTCAATACGATTTATGTTGCCCAGCAGATCAGACAATCGGAAATCGGCATTAACGGTCAACGTGAAATTTCCGTTGATTTCGTTCACCGCCGCCCTTTTGTTCGCTGGTATGTTCGCTATAGCAACCGCCACGCCCCCTTCAAATAATTCAGCGAAGGGACAGCAGGCAACTTCCGCTTCCACAGGTAGCAATTTTCTCGCTTCCCTTCGGTTTTGGGAAAAGAGTAAGACTCCGCAACACAATCACCCCCAAGTTCCGGCAAACAATGTACGTCCCCGTGAAATTCCGCCGAAAGCCCCCAATACCCCTGTTGAGTCGGTAGTACAAGCGACGGGGACTGCACCGGAACCGCCGCCGGTCCCTTACGTTGAATCACGCAACGGACCTGGAGTGACTCTGTTGCCGGAATGGTCGGACAGTTTTTACAACACCAATGAGAAGGAAGCATTGCCCATGCAGGAGATTGGACAATTTGGGCAAACGTCTCATGTTTCTTACTCGTTCGACACAAGGGACTGGATCGAATCGTTTCCTGCTCAGCAAGACATTCGAGAAAGTACGATGCCGACGATCCAAGCCGCATCGCTCCACGCAGCAGTACTACCCCCTCCTGCCTCACAAAGTGATCGCGGTGAAAACGGTTATTGGGACGGACACGCTACGAAACTGGCAACGATTACCGCAATCCGCGAAGACATCAACAAATTACAGGATCATCAAACTGTCGTTCCTCAGGATCAATTTGGCGGCGTACCTGCCCCACCCAACGTGATCCCACGCGAAGTTCCGCAAATTGATTTGTCCCCCTCATACGAAAAACGGCTTCCCCATGTGCAAACCTGCGGCGTAGTCGTGGTACAAGCGAATTTTCCGCTTACGGAGATTGCCTCTATTCTTGATGAAATTGATCAGTTGCAGGATGATTTAACCAGTTATATTGGTGTTCCCGCAGCCCAAGAAAAAATAGAATTGTGCCTCTTTGCAAACGAGAAATCATATATTGAATTTTTGAAGGAATTTTTCCCAAGAGCACCGGATGACAGAAGGGCTTTGTTCGTGAAATTGGAGAACAAGCCCGGTACGCTGATGGTGCAAAAATCGAAAAATTTCGAAATTGATCTCCGGCACGAAATGACCCATGCGATCATTCACGCATCGATTCCGAGGGTGCCGATTTGGCTCGACGAAGGATTGGCAAAGTATTTCGAGGTACCGCCGCACGAGCGGGCTGCCCATCATTCCTATATGTCGCACATACGAAACGGTACTCGGTTCGGAATGGTGCCGTCGCTTGATCGGTTGACCAAATTGGAAACGATTGATGACATGGGAGTCAAAGAATATCGGGAGTCTTGGGCTTGGACGCATTTTTTGATTCACCATTCGCCGCAGACGCATCGGTTATTGGCAGGCTATCTGCAAATGCTGGCACAGTATCCCGAAACGGGCGGCGATTATGCGAGTACCGAATCCGAATCGGTATTGTCAAAGTATATCGGGCTTGGTACGAACATTGCCAGAGGGCGAGAAAAATCTGCACCGATTCCTTCATTGAAACTCTATTTGGACGACGTGATGTCGAATCAACGGAAAGCATTCCAAGACCATTTCGGGACAATGGAGAAATAATGTCAAAGGTCTCCATCGATTTCGGACAGGGAGCAAAAAAATTTTTCCGACCGTTGACTTTTTTCAAAAATGGACTAGAATGGGGTTGGGGTTGAGCATCGCTTCAATGCGGTGTTTTCCGTTAGGTATCCCACTCCACTATGCAGGTTTTAATCGTTGACGACAGCAAAATCGCTCTGATCACCCTGAAAGGTCTCTTGACCGAAAATGGGTATGATGTGCTTACCGCCTCCGACGGAAAGGTCGGACTCGCGGTGTTAGAACAGAATCCGTCCTGCCGCGTGATCATTTCTGACTGGGAAATGCCGGAAATGAACGGTATCGACTTTTGTAAGGCAGTGCGCGCACAAGATCGTCCCGGATACATCTATTTTCTTCTCCTCACCTCGCACGGTCAGGTGGACGAAATGGTGCAAGGGCTTTCGGCGGGTGCCGACGATTTTATTGCCAAGCCGTACAATCCTGCCGAAGTTCTCGCCCGATTGCGGGCAGGAGAACGAATTCTTGCCCTTGAAACACGTGATGTGGCAATTTTCGCATTGGCAAAGTTGGCAGAATCCAGAGATAACGATACCGGGGCTCACCTTGAACGAGTCCAGTATTACTGTCGGGCATTATCCCGATGGTTGGCGACCCAAGAGAAATTCAAAAACGTCATTGACTCCGAATATATACGTTTGATTTTCCAGACGAGTCCGCTTCACGACATCGGCAAAGTGGGAATTCCTGACGCAATTCTATTGAAGCCGGGTCGGCTTGACCCTTCGGAATTCGATATTATGAAAAGCCATACAACGATTGCTGCCCATACGCTTGATGCTGCTCTCGATAAGTTTCCAGGTGTGGCATTTCTCAAAATGGCAAGGGACATTGCCGAATCGCATCACGAAAAATACGACGGAACAGGTTATCCACACAATTTGGCAGGGGAAGGCATTCCTCTCTGCGGAAGGATTGTTGCCGTTGCAGACGTTTATGATGCACTCGTTTCAAAACGAGTCTATAAAGATGCCTTTACCCATGATTCGGCAAGTGCCATCATCGAAGAAGGACGCGGCAAACATTTCGATTCGGATATTGTCGATGCATTCCTCGCCGTCGGAGATGAGTTTTTGGATATTCGGCAACGCTTTGCCGAAGGGTAAGAGGCGACTCGTTTGCTTTACGGAAAAAGACGCAGGTGCCGATAGTACGTTTCGAGAATGTATAGCGACAGACACGTCGTATAAAGACGACCGTATTGCGACCACATATCGCTGATTGGCTGGTTCGGATTCCAACTTCCCGCCGCCGTACCGTCTTTCTCCTGATGCAACAACAGTTCTTCCCGCATCATCGCATTCCACGTCTGCCACTCCTCGCCGCCGTAATGAAACAACGTTTGCGTTGCAAAAAACCAGTAATACACATCCCGTTTGGAATAATCCGCAAACGATGGAGGCGTATCCAACATTAACCGCACTCCCGCCGCCAATCGCGGATTGTCCCGCCGCCATCCCAGCAAAATCCGGCAATACAACGCTTCGGCAGTCATCGAAATTCGCGGCATCGGCTCCTCTTCCCGATACATGTAATGGTTTGACGTGACAAGCATCATCGAATCGAGAAATTGCATCACGCCGTCGTATGTTTCGGGCGGAACCGTCAAACCGGCGGCTTGACCGCTTTTGAGTGCCAACACGATCCAGCCCGTAATCGAAACGTCCGACTGTTCACTGAACCGATCCGGCACATAACGCCAACCGCCGCGACGGATGCTTTGGTGTTGCACACAATAATCAATCGCTCGTTGCGCCGGTTCACGAAGCGTTTCGTCGCCGGTCATCGCCAACCGTTCGCAAAGAGCAATGGTGCAAAAGGCGTGTGTATAAAATCGGTGCGTCTCGATGCCTGACCGTTCCATAAAAAAACTGCCGTCCGGGTTTTGCTGTTGGAGTAGCCAATCCCAGCCTCGCCGAACCGGTCGGACAAACTCGATGAACGATGGATGGTCGGAACGAGGCGTTACACCGAACCCCTGAAAAGCGAGGAGTGCCATTGCGGTAGCGGCGAGGGCATCTTCCCGTCTTGTCGAGGCGGGTTGCGGAAACTGCGGATTTCGTCCCGAAAAACGCCACGCTCCATCGGGTTGCTGTACTTTGACGAGCCAGTGTAAACCGGCAAGAACGGCTTCGTCCGTTTGCCCGCCGCCCCCTCCGCTGCCGAGCATCGCCGCCCGCCGATTGATGTCGCGCCCTGAAAAATTGAGACCGGGCATCGCTGGGATCGGTTCGACTTTCGGTTGAGTTTCCGTTTCGGAATGTTCCGGTGAACCGGCTTGATTTTCGTTGACGGGCGTATTTCCTTCGTTGTTTCCCAATGGACCAATCACGGGATTATCCGGTTGAAGCGGAATGTTGACGAGACCAGAGAGCACGTCGAGCGGCTCAAGCCGGGTAACTTGATAAACGAACAGTGTCAGGAGTATGAGCAGGATGGTATGGAGCGAGATGCTCCAAAACCAGGGGAGCACACGTTGCCGAATGGCGGCGGCGAGTTCGAGTTGCAGATCACGGGCGGCGGCAGAGGCATTGTCTAATGTGTCGGGAAGTTCGGTATTCCTTCGCAGAAGCCGCAACAGGAAGAGATTTGTCTTATCGGAAAAGACGTTTTTCGGTTCTCGGCGAACTTTTGGGCGTTTGCGTTCAGAATGGGGCGTAATGACGATTTTTGACACGGTTTGATTCTAGTGTTATGTCCTTGAAACGTCAATGCCGAAAGCAATCTCGCAAATTTAGGTCGCACAGTTATCGCAAAGGACGCAGGAGCTGAAACGAAACTTAATTTTTTCGAGAACAAAACTACCCCCAGTGGCAACGATAAACCTTCTCAAAACCGCTCTCAAAATGTGTGGTACAGTATCGACAGTATATTCGACAGAGCACAGCCCGGAACAGGGGGTTATGGGGCGGCACGGAGCGGAAATAGATCAAGTATCCACGTTGTCGCAAGTCATTATAAACAAGGCATTTGCGAGTAATAATCGGCAAGAAATGGCACAGTGCGGAAATGCCCAAAAATGCAACAACGGAGAGGACAGGATTCCCTACACAAGACATAACCTCTTTGTCTGTCAATGGTTTAGGTCAATCGCCTGGATCGAGCGTCTCCAAAAGCGGCACCAGCCCCGAAAGCGAGCAACTCTCCGATATAATATCGGCTTGGTCATCACTTCCTCCGAACATTCGGCAGGCTATTCTACTTCTCATTCGCCAGCATGTCGAGTAGGCGATTGCCAGTCAATGTTTTGCCTAAATCGCCTGTTATTGCTGCGATTGGAGCGACTTGCTAAATTCCGCCAATGACTGACAATCCAATGCTTGATCCGTCAGTTCATCTAACCGGTCAATGTCCGTAATAGAACCGACTTTATCCTTGACAGGCTTGGATACCGTTCGGAAACGCCGAGTCAAGATGCGAATAATCGCCCTTGCCCCACCTTTGATTTCTCCTTCGGCTATGCCGTTTTCCCACCCCGTCTCCCAAATACCTTTTTTAACCGTTTGCGACATTTTAATACCCTCTTGTCCTTTAATGACGTTTATAATTGCTTTGTCCACTTCGTCGTGTGGGGTTACTTCCACCCAACCGCAATAGTGAACAATATCTCTGATCAGTTCTCGAATACGATCATCTAACGACGTACCCTTGAAATGTCCTATCACACTCTCCAAACCGGCAACAAATGTCCCCTCGGTCGCTCGGATCATTGACTCGACTACTGCCTGTGTCTCCGGTTTGCCGCGTAGGTGTCGTTTATCAAACTGGTTCAACCGAATAAACAACACTTTGATCGCCGGTATAAACGGCTCCAACTCTGGCGGTACAGCCGAGACAAGACTCTTAATGTCAGGTTCGCCCTCCCATTTTTCTCTGCCGTTGTAAAGCACCACCAAAATCGGCACTGGCAACCGGAATGTTTTTGTCGATTGCGGTCTCCCAGCATCATTCCAGCGTTTATACCACGACAACCCCAGATAGACCATCAGTTGTAACAGCACAAATGGCTCCGGTCTGGATTTATGTTCTGCAATAATAAGGACTTCCGCCTTGCCCTTCTTGTCAATCAAGTGCGAGGCGAAGGCTATATCCTTGAATAATTCCTGAAACTCTTTGCCAAAGTTTTGCGTTGGTTCCGGTTTCAACCCATCCAAGTCGACGTATTTGGCAATGACCGGGTCGGTGTAATGCCGGAGCAAATCGGCGGCAATCAGTGGATCACCCATTGTTTTTCGGGCAAATCTGTCATGAGGATTCCCTCCCGATGGCTTCTTATTCGTTGCCGTGCGTTTCATTTACCCATTCTACTCGGATTCTGCGAAAATACAAGCCTGAATTTTCCAGTCGCTTACATTGGATTATCGAACAGCCTATCAAAATGTTGCTGGACAACAGTATCATTTATTGATGGCAAATTATAGAGAAGGCAATCATGAAATTGTCATTGGAAACTTGAAAGATTTCTCTATCCATGAGTTGCTTGACCAATTTGCTCTGATAAAAGAATACCTGAAAAGGGAAGGGATTATTGCCTACCACGTTGTCGAAATTACAAGGGACAAGTTCGGCAAGCCGGTAAATCGAATCCATCGCCATTTCCTTGTCGATTATCATTTCTCAAAACATCGTCTTATAGGCATCTTCAAAGAAGCGTGTCAATATGCCGGTCTTGAAGTTGGCTATGGCAAGGATTGTATGGTAAAATACAAGCCTATTCCTAATAGTGAGACATTTGAACGCAAGTGTCGGTACATTTTGAAGTACCAGACAAAGAAACTGCCGATTCTATTTCAATCGGGTACAGGCATCAACAAAATCGGTGCTATCGGTCATTGGTTCATACATGCCGATGGTTCAAGAGCGAGTAAAAAAAAATGTGGAAGTCAATCGTTGACGGTTGGTATCCGCAACGGCAACCAATCACAATTACGATCCGATTGACAATATCTATCAGGATACGATAGCCGGAGCATTAGCCGTAATGAATGATGCGTTTCACGCCATTTTTACTTTCGACTCTGCTCGGTAAGTTTTGAGGTGTGGTGGGAACAGCACGTACCGGTGCCGGTTTTCTTGTTACCGTGATTGTACCAATTCTTTTACCATTTTTCCGTGTGAGATTGATTTTTCGTAGCCGTTCACGGCATTTCTACATTTTATTCTCCAATTGGTCTTTCGTCAACTGGCGAAAAAGAGTAGAATTCATCTATGGATGCCAAGGATAGACGCATTGCCGAACAGGGACAACG
>Ga0082212_10004956_pt1 | contig 18351 bp, 17 predicted proteins | sample TergutNt197P3_FD_71548 | JGI IMG/M metagenome (GOLD analysis project Ga0082212, IMG submission 71548) | Neocapritermes taracua P3 segment gut microbial communities from Petit-Saut dam, French Guiana - Nt197 P3 | ecosystem: Host-associated > Arthropoda: Insects > Digestive system > Gut ...
CGCGACGGCATATTCGAGGCGATTCTCGACAAATTCTACGAAGACCCCACGCTCGTGGCCTACGGCGAGGACAACCGCGACTGGGGCGGCGCGTTCGCGGTATACAGGGGGCTGACCGAATCCATTCCCTACCACCGCTTTTTCAACTCCCCGATTTCCGAAGCTGCGATTGTGGGTTCTTCAGTGGGATATGCGATGTGCGGCGGGAGGGCGATAGTCGAATTGATGTATGCCGATTTCATCGGCAGGGCCGGCGATGAAATATTCAACCAACTCGCCAAATGGCAGTCGATGAGCGCCGGGATACTAAAAATGCCTGTCATACTCAGGGTTTCCGTGGGTTCCAAGTACGGCGCGCAGCACTCGCAGGACTGGACTGCGCTCACCGCCCATATCCCCGGGCTCAAGGTGGTTTTCCCATCTACTCCCTATGACGCGAAAGGCCTGATGAACGCCGCTCTGAACGGCACGGATCCGGTGGTTTTTTTCGAGAGCCAGCGCATCTACGACATAGGCGAACAATTCCACGAAGGCGGAGTTCCGCCCGCAGGCGAATATTACGAAGTGAAAATCGGCGAACCGGACATAAAACGCAAAGGTTCAGACGTCACAATCCTCACAATCGGAGCGGTTCTTTACAGGGCGATGGAAGCGGCGAAAACATTGCAGGAAAAATACGGCATATCGGCTGAAATCATCGACACGCGCTCGCTTGTTCCCTTGGATTACTCTTTGATCGCCGAATCCGTGAAAAAAACGGGAAAAATAATCATAGTTGGCGACGCTTGCGAAAGAGCTTCATTCATGAAAGAGCTCGCAGCCAACATAACCGAATTATGCTTTGACTTTTTGGACGCGCCTCCCGTGGCGCTCGGGTCTAAGAACTGGATAACACCCGCATTCGAGCTCGAAAAATACTATTTCCCGCAGCCCGAATGGATAATCGACGCCATCCACCAAAAAATCATGCCGATAAAAAATTATTCGCCAACTACGGACATGACCGAAGTCGGCAAGGCAAGCGACCTGAAAAAGGGAGTCTGAAACAAAAAGGCAAAAAAAGAAACGCCGGCGGCGTTTCTTTTTTGTTTTTTGCGATAATGTGCAAAATACCCCTTGAATTATTGACAAAAGTGTGGTATAATTACTTAAGTAAAATTTGATTGGTTGTTATTCTAAGGAAAGAAGTGTTTTTATGATAAAATTGATCAAAAACTTGTTTTGCGCGGTTTTGATGCTGAGCCTGGTTTTTTCGGCGTTTTCCTCATGCGCCTCAGCCACGCCCGAAAAAGGCGAGAAAGGCGAAAATGACCCGGCGGACAACCCGGAAGAACAAACAGAATCCACCACGGAGGGCAAACTGCCTTTTGAACCCACGGTAATCGACCTCGGCGGCAGGGATTTCACTTTCTGCGACTGCGGCTGGGGCGCCGAAGTGAACTCCGAGCAAAGGGACGTTTTGGCGGCGGAGCAAAACGGCGAGACGATCAACGATGCGGTCTATGCGCGCAACATGGTCATCATGGATATGTTCAACTGCGTAATAGCGGAGCAAAAATATCCGGGCCCCGGAGAAATGCTGTCGCCTCTTCAAAAGAGCATAAAATCCGGCGACGGACAGTTTGACGCCGCATACCTGCGCTTCGCCTCGCACTTAAACAGCCTCGCCACCGGCAATTTGCTGTTTGACCTTGAAAAAATGACAAACATGGATCTTGCCCAGCCCTGGTGGGATCAGAACTGCGTTTCCATGACTTCCATAGCCGGAAAATTGTTTGCTGTCACCGGGGACATAGAAATATTGGACAAAGGGGCGATCAACGCTTTTGTGTTCAACAAGCAGCTCCAATCCGATTACCAGATCGAAGACTTTTACGGCCTTGTCAAAACCGGAAAATGGACGCTCGGCAAAATGCTCGAAATATCCAAGCAAATATCAAGCGACCTCAACGGCGACGGCAAAATGGATGAAAACGACAGATACGGCCTTTTCTATTACCGTGATTCGCTGCCCGCTTTCCTTTCGGGCGCAGGCGAATATATAGCGCGAAAAGACGAAAACGACTTGCCCTATATGAGTTTCAACAACGAAAAAGTATACAATGCGCTCGAATCCATATATGAGGTGATCTACGACGAAAACGTGGCTTTCCACACCATGAGGGCATTCGGGGACGCCGGATTTATCATCGAGGGCAACAAAATGTTCCAAAACAACCAAGGCCTGATCAGATATATCCGCATGATGGAAATAGAAGGGTTGCGGAGCATGGAAACCGATTTCGGCATATTGCCGTTCCCCAAATACGATGAAATCCAAAAAGATTATCTAAGCCTCGTAAATTCCATCATATGCCCGGGTCTTGCCATACCGGCGACGGCTGACCAGGATATTTCGGGGGCAGTCCTCGAAGCTATGGCTTACGAATCGAGGTATACGCTCCTTCCGGCGTATTATGACGTCATGCTCAAAACGAAAGTGTCGCGCGACAGCGACTCCGAAGAAATGCTGACTATCATATTCGGAAACACGACTTACGACCTCGGAGGGATATACGCTTTCGGAGGCATCGACAGCGAACTCATGTACCACACGATGGATTTAAAGCGCACAATGGCTTCGTTCTACGAAAAAAACGAATCTAAAGCCCAAAAAGACATCGACAAATTGGTGAATTCCATATTCGATCTCGATTAAAATTTTTGCGGAGGAATCGGTTTTGGCCAAGAAAAAGAAATTCAAGCTGAAAAAAGAAGAACAAAACGAAGAAAACATCTCGCCGTATGCGCGTTTCGTCGGAAAATACGGACAATCGCAAAAAAGAAAGCGCACGCCCGAGCAGATAAGCGAATACAAAAAACTCGCCCTGCTGCTTGTCGGTTGGTCAATTCTCGCCGCTTCCGCGTATATCGTGTGCATACAATTTGAATTTTACCCGATTTTGCCAATTTACACTTTCGGCGGAGCCGCGCTTTTGATCCTTTGGCTGGTTTTCAACGGAGGTTTCAAAAAGATCGACTTGGACAAAATCGAAAAACCCGACGAAATGGGATACGACGAATTTTGCAAATTCATAGACAAGCTCAAAGAACGGCAGAAGAAAGCCAAATATCTGCTGGCGTTCTTTTTGCCGCTTCTTGTGATCATGCTCGTGGATTGGTATATCAACCTGCGGCATATGTGACGGATATCGGCGCCGGCAAATTATATAAACTAAAATACAACAAGTACGTTATGGAGGAAAGTTAATCATGGAAGAAAAAAACAAAATCAATTTGGCGAATTCAAAAGCGATTTTCGTGCTCCGGATAGTTACGATGAGTTTTGCGATACTCACCTGCGTGGTGGTAGCCACCGCGATGCTCACGAGGTGGATCATGGATTTGAACAGGAAAATAAAGGAATCCAATACTAAAATGGCCAAAGCCGAGGCGAGGATCGACAAATTTAGGAAAAGCAGGGTAAAACATATCCTAAACCAGAGAAAAAAACAGCTAAAAGAAGAAAAAGCCGAGAAAAAAAGGCAGGAATTCGAAAACGGCAAAAAGCCCGGCGAAATTTCAAGCGGCGAAGCAGCGGAAGATTTGGATGAATTGGAAGAATTGGACGAACTCGGCGAAATCATGTTAGAAGAACTCGAAGACCAAGTATAATCAATCGTTTGAAAAATCAAAAGGAGCGGTAGCCAAAAATGCCCTATGACGCGGGAGTCGCCGCCGCTGTGTGTTCCGAATTGAACGAAACTGTGGCGGGCGGAAGGATAGAAAAGATAATACAGCCCACAAAAGAACAGGTAATTTTGCAGGTATATTCAAAAAACAAAAGGCACAATTTGTGCTTAGATGCGGATGCGAGCGCTCCGAAAGTGTACATAACGACCCAGGCGGCGGAAAATCCACCGTTTGCGTCCGCATTTTACAGCATTTTGAGAAAATATTTGATAAATGCAAAAATAAATTCTGTTTCGCTTGTCGGATTCGACCGGATTTTCGAATTTGCGATAGACGCCTCTGACGAAATGGGATTCCAAAGGCCGCTCTTGCTTTATGTGGAGTGCATACGAAAACAGGGAAATATAATAATCTGCGAAACCCCTTTTGAAAAGTCTAAAAAAAACGAAAAAAGGGCAAAAATCATCGGGGCGATAAAACCCGTGGATTTTTCGATGTCGGAAGTCAGGCAAATATTAAGCGGGCTGTTGTATGAACCTCCTTCGCCGGGTGATAAGGCAAATCCGCTCGAAACTTCGCAAGGCGATTTTTTTGCCGCAATCGAAAAAGCGGCCAAGGAATCTTTTGATCTTCCCGTTTGCGATTTTTTGTTGGCTGAATATCAGGGGTTTTCGCCGCTGATAGCCCGCGAACTCGTTTTTAGGGTTTCGAAGAGCGTTTTTCTTTGCGTGGGAGAAGTCGATAAAACTGCGTTTTGGTTTCATTTTTCCGAACTTGCGAAAAAGATAAAAAACGGCGAATTTTCGCCCGTGATGCTCTCGGACGAAAAGGCCCCCATCGATTTTTCGTATACAGAAATAAGGCAGTACGGAAACAAAGCGGCTTCAAGAACTTTTGATTCTGTTTCCGCCCTTGTGGACTTGTATTTTTACAAAAAAGAATTCGACAACCGCATACGGCAAAAATCGCAGGACATCTTGAAAGTTTTGGCAAATGCTTCTTCGAGGCTAAACAAAAAGCTGAAGCTTTTGGAAAAAGAATTGCAAGAATGCCAAAACAAAGAAAATTTCAGGATAAACGGGGACTTGATAACGGCCAATATCTATCGCCTCGAAAAAAGCGACCGATACAGCCTCGAAAATTTTTACGACGAAAACAAGCCGCTGGAGATTTTAGTGGACAAAAATTTGACGCCCGCGCAAAACGCGCAAAAATTTTACAAAAAATACAACAAACTCAAAAGCGCGGAATATCATCTGGCAAAGCAAGCGGAAATAGCGAAAAATGACATGTCATATGTCGAATCCGTGTTCGAGTCGCTGACCCGGGCGCTCTCCGAAAGGGAACTTGCGGAAATACGCGCCGAACTTTCAGAGAGCGGTTTTACAAAACCCGCGCAGCCGGGGAAAACCGAAAAGAGCGGCCAAAAACCGAAAAAGCCGCAAAAATTGCTTCCCATATCGAAACCGAGCGAATATGTGTCGCCAAACGGATTCAAAGTGCTGTGCGGCAAAAACAACAAGCAAAACGACGAATTGACTTTTAAAATCGCAGGCAAAAACGACTTATGGTTTCACGCGCAAAAAATCCCCGGTTCCCACGCGATACTTTCATGCGAAAACGCGGGGAAATTTCCGTCGGAATCCGACATAGAATATGCGGCCGGGATTGCGGCCGCATATTCGAAAGGCAAAAATATGCCTCTTGTTCCGGTTGACTACACTCCGGCGCGATACGTGAAAAAACCAAACGGGGCAAAACCCGGGTTCGTCACATACAAGCAATTCAAAACGGCCACAGTCAAGCCGCTGGAGTTGCAAAATTCCCCGGCGCCCACATAAAAGATCAATTGAGAACGGCGTTTTCAACGATATAATCAACTATTTTTTGATAAAGGGCGAACTGTATCAAACTGGGCCGCCCATATTGCTCTTCATATTGCGAATAATCATCGGTTCCCACATATGCGGCAAAATAATCTTTCAATTCGCCATCGTCAATCGACAACCCGGAATCCTCCGCTATCGCCTGGAGCACCAAATCGAATTTCGCTTCGGCGTAATTGCTTTCGTAATTGCTGGCAAGCAATTCTTCGACTCCACCAAAAACACCCACCCACGAAACCAAAAATTCCTCAAGCTCCATTCCGTAATAATCGGCATAGTCTTGGTAATATCGCACCATGACGTTCTTTTGGTACTCCACCAATTCCTCCGGCACGGATTTGACTTTTACTTCGTTGTCAATATAGCGCCGGATGTATTGTTGTATGGCGTTTTTTTGGATTTTTGCCCGAGTGGCGTCTTTTAATTCGCCCACCGTTTTCCAGCCGTGCTCGCCGGACAAATTTTCGGCCACGAAATCGTCCGTCAGTTCGGGATATTCATATTCTGTTATGTAATTGATGGTCGTGACAAAAAGCGCGTCTTTTCCATTGAGTTCTTCCTTGCCGTAGTTTTCGGGAAATGTGACTTCGACGTTCATCGTCTCGCCCGGCATATGGCCGATGATCTGAGTCAAGAAATCGTCGATATAGTCCGCGCTGCCCGCGGTGACGTCCGTACCCGCGCCGATGGTGGAACCCCCGTCAAATTCGACGCCGCCCACGCTTCCCACATAATCGATGTTGACTTTGTCGCCTTCTTTCACCGCGCGGTCGGTGATGTGTTTGGGATTGGAATATTCGGCGAGCATAGCGTCTATTTCAGATTGGACTGAGGCATCTGAAACATGGTGCGTTTCATTCGGGATCGGCATAGCTTTGTAGTTGAACAGTTCGACGTAATCAAGCGCTTTTATCCCTTTCCAAAAACCGTTATCTTCGATTGCCTCATTGCGGTCAAATTCCCCGTTTCCGTCGCCCTTTCCGCCGCAGCCGAAAAGCAAAGCGGCAAACAGCGCCAAAATGGCGCAAATGCATAAAATTTTCTTGTTTATTTTCATTTACAGGCCGCTTTTCTTTTTTTCGAAACCGCGAAAACAAGCGCCGCTATGACCATCGCCGCATACGCCGTAAATCCATCTCCTGTCGCGGGCGCTGCCGGAGCCGGGGATTCGGTAACAGGCGCAGGGGCTTCAGGCTGCGCTTCGGGGGCGGGTTCCGGAATTGCCGGCGTTTCCGGCTCTTCCTCTACGGGCGGAGGGGGCGGAGCCTGTAAATTCATCGTCACCGGCATCGCTCCTGTCACCCAGACATTCGGCAAATCGTCCGGGACGTTTGCCGCCTCGATCTTTTCGGCGCCGCCCGTGACTTCGGCCGCGTTGTCGCCGGCAAAACAGATGCCCACATGGATATCCATTTTAAAATCCGCTTGAATCGCGAACGGGGCGGAATTTATGTTTATCACGCTCCACGGGATCATAAAAGCGGTCTGAAACCTGCCGCCGTTTATGATCGCGGTTCCCGGGCATTGCGGGGTGACATCGTCGACTTCGCCGTATTGGGCGTCTTCGCGCACGATGTGGAAAGCGCCGTCTTCCAAAGCGCTGAAAGTGAACCATACGGGCGCTTCTTCTTCGGGGCGCTCATTGCCCGGGTTGAAGGCCATCTGGAAGCGATCGCAATTGCCCCCGTGAGAAGCTTCGAGAGCCGAACCGTCGTTTAACGCCACGGGATTGGGCATGTTTATGTCCGTTGCCACATACAGGCCCTTCTCAGACCACATGAGATAATAGTCGAACGGGATGCCGTCATCAACCGCGCCGCCCCAACCGAGCATATCTGCGGCGGCTTTGTTGGGCGCGCCCCAATCGGATCCTATCGCCGAAGTCGCCGGCTCGCCGTATGGCACATCGACAGTGAATTTGTTCGGGAGAGCCAATACGGCAAACGGGGCGCACAACATGGCAATCAATGCCGACGCAAGCGTTATGCCAATTATTTTTTTCATGATTTTTCTCCTTAAAATTTTTTGTTTTCGATTTTTGAACCGATGCAGATTTTATTATACATCGTTTGTTTTTTTTTGTCAATATATTTACAAAAAATTTTCAATAGATCCCCACAAAATTCACTTCCGGCAAAAGGCGCGATTTCGTTATTTTTATCGTTATGCATCCGGTTGTGACAGGATTTTTCAGGACCGCTATTTTTTTGTATCCTATTGTTTTGCCTTTGTACAAAAGGCCGCCGTTTGCGTAAATCTCAAATTCCTCTATGCGCTGCCCCTTTTTTATGTCCTCCATGATCACCACTTTGCCGATTTCTGCCTCATCGGCGAGTTTTAGGCTTATCACGTCAGTTTCGCCCTCCCGCGACAGGGCGGGTTCGGTATTTTCGGCGAAGTTCACGGCAAAATCTTCTTTTAGCCTCGCCCCTATCTCCGCGAGCCGCGCCACATCGTTAGGGTGGAAAAGCCCGTCTTTGTTTGGCGGTATATTCAAAAGAAGGCTCGAATTGCCGCCCACGCTTTTGTAGTAGATATCGAGCAGTTCATCGAGCGGGCGCACCTTGCCGTCCTCATGGGCGTGGTAGAACCACCCCGGCCGAATCGAGGTGTCCGTTTCGCAAGGGTACCATATGAATTTCGTCTCGCCCTCTATGACCTCGCGGCTCCCCAAATCCAGGCTGTCTATGTTTATCCCCCGCGCCCTGAACGCGCCGTCGAAATCCTCCGTGTTTTGCACATCCCTGAAGACAAACTCGCGCGAGGAGGCCGCCATCGGCAAAACGCTCCATTCGGCCTCGCGGGTTTGGCCCGCTTCGTTTCCGCACCAGCGTATGTCGCCCACATTGAAAGTGACGGCGTTTGGCTGGAGCGCATGGCACACTTCCAGGTACTGCTTCCAGTCGTATTCCTGCTTTTTGCCGTTGGGCCCCTCGCCGCAGGCCCCGTCGAACCATATCTCGAAGATCTCGCCGTACCGGGTGAGCAGCTCGGTGAGCTGGTTTTTGTAATATTCGTCATAGGCCGCCCCGCTGCCGTATGTCTTCTCGTGCCTGTCCCAGGGGGAAAGGTACACGCCGAATTTCAAGCCGCCCTTTTTGCAGGCATCCGAAACTTCGCGCACCACATCTCCCGCCCCGTTTTTGTACGGGCTGCTTTTCACGCTGTGTTCGGTGTACTTTGAGGGCCAAAGGCAAAACCCGTCGTGATGCTTGCAGGTCAGAATGAGACCGCGCATCCCTGCGGACTTCGCCGCGTTCACCCATTGGTCCGCATTTAGTTTGGTTGGGTTGAAAATCGCCGGATCTTCCGTCCCCTCGCCCCATTCCCTGTCGGTGAATGTGTTCACCCCGAAATGGACAAATGCGTAAAACTCTGTGGTTTGCCATTCGTACTGCTGTTTGGATGGCAGCGTATTAGCCGCCGCTTCGATTGATTTTGACATATTTTTTTCTCCTTATATTATTTACCGTTTTTTTCAAACGGATAGCGCAGATTGTTTTCGTGCCTTATTTTATCCAAAGTTTCCATCACCGCAAGCGTTTCGTCGAGGGGCATGACGGGCGATTCGAGCAGGTTTTTGTCCAAGCAGTCCATAGCCTCCCTCGCTTCGAACGAAAATCCGTTGCCGAAAGGCAGCTTTATTTCTTTTTGCCCGTTTTTGTCGTCTAACAAAATTGTGTCGCCGCCCCAGTACGGCGGCATGAGCCTTATCGAGCCTTCCTCTCCGTATATCAAGGCTTCCTGTATCGTGTTCGTTGTGACCGCCGAGAGCGAAAAGGCGCTTTGCCCGTCGCCGTATCCGAGCAAAACCGAGGCGGTTTCATCTACCCCCGTGGAACAAAATGTCATATGCGAGCTTATGGTTTTTGGCTGTCGTTTAAAAACCATGCTGCAAAAGGAGATATTGTAGATGCCAACATCCAATAGCGACCCGCCCGCAGTCTCCGGCGAGAACAGGCGGCTGTTTGGATCCACCTGTGCGCGAAAGCCGAAATCCACGTTTATGTGCCGCACTTTGCCGATTGCGCCATCGAGGATGAGTTCCATGGTCTTTTTGACGTGCGGCAAAAACCGCGTCCACATCGCCTCCATCAAAAAAACCTTGTTTTCCCTCGCGCATTCGATCATTCTTGCGGCCTGCGCCGCAGAAGCGGCAAAAGGTTTTTCGCAGAGCACCGCCTTTTTGTTTTTCAGACATTTTATCGCCGCTTCCTCGTGCTGGGGATGCGTGGTGGCGATGTAGACGATATCGACCTCCGGATCGGCCGCCAATTCGCCGTAGCTGCCGTATGCTTTTTTTAGATTGTACTGCCGCGCGAAATCCTCCGCCCTGCCCAAATCGCGCGAAGCCGCCACATAGGGCACGGCGTTTGGCAATATGCCAAGTCCCTTCATGAATTTGTGCGCAATCTTGCCGGGGCCGAGTATGCCCCATTTGTAATCGTTCATTTTTATTTTCCTTTTCCACCAATAATATTTTATTTTCGGATTTATAAGTACAAGCATCATTTTTTTACAAAATAATCATCTTCCGCCCATTTTGCAGGATTATTGTTTATGTAATTCCTTGTCCTTGTTATATTTTTTAGCTATTTTTTCAACCTTTTCGATGGAAAGCCCGGTATTTTCAACTACAAACTCTTTTGACATTCCATTTTTCAATAATTTTTCAGCGATTTCTTCCGCTTTTTCTGCTGCCGAAATTCTTTTTGCATCGTCAATATTGTACTCTCTGTATAATATGCTCACAACATCACCCCCATGTTTCTCTAAAAATTCCCGTAATATGTTTGCCTTTACGCACTCTGATACCGCCTTATTCAACGAATCCGTCAACGCAAGCTCGCTGTTGTCTATATAATCGCGTACTTTCTCCACGAAAGTAGAATATTCGTTCAGTGTCTTGCTTCGCTTCATTACATCTTTATTCTGCCCGTTATTTACGTTGTACACTGTTACTGTTAGTTCAAGATTATTCTCTATCCCTTTCACTTTGAATAAATCTGACAGCTTTATTACCGTCTTTTCAGGATAATCCGCTTTTCCGTTATATATCACGTAAAATTCAGGGTTTTCTATGCTCATCGGCGCCGCCTTGTATATATCGTCCTTATCGTCTATCAGCTGGTCGTAAATATCCGCGACATACAACAAGCAACGCAACGGCATATTCGGATTTATCGTACTCTGATGTTCGATTAGGATTATGAGTTTATCTTCGACCGTAAATGATATGTCATTCCACAGGCCGACGAACAGCGGGTTTTTTATCATGGCCATTGTTATTTTATCCGCCGCGTAATTCGTCCCTTTGATGGCGTTGTATAATTCGGCGGATTTGCTTTCGTCCCCGAAAAGTAGGCGAAAAACATTATCTTTATATTCCCTGTTTCCCTCTGCTGGTTTACACATATTTATTACGCTCACTTAAATTTATTATCCATATTATATCACAGAAAAACCAAAATTTCAATGAAAAATAAAAAATTATTGGCTGAAAAAATCGTGAATGATTATTTCAATTTAAACCGGGCGCCTATCGCAGCCGCATAAAAATATTTGATAATATTTAAAAATATTACTTGACAATATTATTTTTATGTTGTATAATAAATATATATTCGAAAATAATAATTCATTTATATTATCTGGAGGAAACAAATATGTCAAACAGCGGATTCGCCGACAAGCGCGACATCGACAAACTGACGGGGTGCCTGAATGCATACGCATTCGAATTTGATTTCCGGAGCATATTCGACGAGTCCGAAAGGAAATGCCTGGAAACTACCCTCGTCGGACTCGACATCGACAATTTCATGCATGTAAACGACGATTTCGGCCATCAGGCGGGTGACGAAGTTCTAAAAGAAATCGCCGGCATTCTGATCGGCATCGAAAGGAAGCATTCGACTTACAGATACAGCGGCGACCATTTCACCCTCCTTTTCCCGAACACGGAAAAGGAACAGGCGTTTTTGCTGATGGAGGAAGCGCGCAAAAAAATCGCCGCAGCTCCCGAATGTTCGCGCACTTCGAGCACGGTCAGCATCGGGATCGCGACGTACCCCGAAGACGGCACCCGCGAAGTCGATATTTTCCGCAAGGCCGACGGCGCGTTGTACAGGGCGAAGATTTCGGGAAGAAACAAGATCGCTCTCGCGAAAGAAGAAAAACTGGTGACGAAAACGGCGCATTACACCACCGAACAGCTGAAACGCTTGGAAGATCTTTCCAATGAGACGAAAATAAGCGAAGCCGCGCTTTTGCGCGAAGCATTGGACGAACTGCTTAAAAAGTACGTCAAAGCCAAGGACAGCGCGTCAAAAATACTCCCTTTGCCAAACGAAGGCAAAAAGGCGGACGAAACAGACGCAATCACCGTGTAATCGTCCGCTGCCATAATATTCTTCCGAATTATATAAAATACTTGTCTTTGATATGAGTTGGGACATAAGATATTTTTAGTTTTTCCATCCATTCGGCGCGGCTTTTTGCGAAATCAAAGCTGTTTTTGTATGCAAGGTGGTAAATTAACTCCACCACTTGCATGAGCGAACCCTCGATGAAATTCCGGGCCGCCGGGCGGTATGCCAAACCGGTTTCTTCGCGCTCGGCATCTAACTCGCCGTGGAACGAGTGTATGATTTTGTCTATCCAAAACATTTTATCGTTGTATGAGCCTTTTGCGGGGAATGATTTTACCGCATCTTCAACTATCGGCATCGCCGCTCCCCCCACGAGCTGTTTGTGTTTGTACGTTTTATGCAGCTCGCCGCGCGTCATGCTCCAGCCGCATATACACGACAAAATATTCCACGGTTTGTGGCCTTCGCATTGCACGCTATGCGAACAGGATGGGCAATCAAGGATGCCTTCCGAATGAAATTTTGTCACCTTGATAATCGACTCTGCGCGGGCGAGCATAGAATATGCAACCTCGTCCGCGAGTTCCTCGTCAAAAACACCCGCCGCGTGCGACGAATAAAGTTTCGATATTGTTTCCCGTTTTGCTTGTCTTGCCCATTGTGGCAGAGTTGGTGTATTCATAATTTCCTCTATTTTTGTTTTTTCATAACGCACCAATTTTTATTTCCGCATTCGGGGCAAGTCGTCCAGCGCACTTTGTGGTCGCCGGTTGTAAAAAAAACGCGCCACAATGATATCTTGAACCTCTTGTCACAGCTGGGGCAGATAAACACATTGTCCTTTAGAGTCAAAAGCGCCACAATTATGCCAAATGCGGCCGCGAGCGCATACGCTACGAGGGCCCACCAAATCCCGGAAGTTATCAGCCATGCCAGCAGCAAAAGCTGTGAGGCTGACGCAAGCGCCACTCCGGCGTAAATCAAAGCTAACTTTTTCGTGTTGCGAATTTTGTTTTTCTTTTCCATAATGTGTTCTATGTCGATAATTGATTTTGCCGCGATGGCTTTGCCCGCGATGCTCTCTTTGATGGCGGTTATCATTTCTAATTGCTTTTGCCGCTCGTCAATCTCGTTTTCAAGCGCTTTTACCTGCTCGTCAAGCAAGAGCGTGAAAATTTTTTCGGATAGTTCGCTACCCATGACGCTTTTGATCGAAGCCAGCGACAGTCCGATCGCTTTGAGCGTGCAAATAAACCGCAGCTTGTCCAGGTCATCGTCGTTGTATATCCGTCTGCCGCCTTCGGTCAAGTCGGAGGGTGGCAATAGTTCTTTGGAGTCGTAGAATTGAACCGTCCTGACAGACACATTGCATAGCTTTGCCATTTCCCCGGTCGTGTATTTTGACATAGATTTTCACCTCCATGCTTCTATTTTAAAGCATCACGCAACGTCATTAGCAATAGGTAACGCAAGGGGATTTTTTGGTGTCACGCAAAGGGATTTTTAAAAACAATTCGTTTTCAAGTCGATTTTTCAATATGTCGGCAAATTGCCTTATTTAAGCTACATACATAAAAAAGGAACAATAATCTTGAAGATCTTTTTTGTAATGCTCATCGGGTTTGTAAAGTTCAAACCCCAACCGCTTGTATAGGTTCTGCACGGGATTTGTTTTGACTGCCTCGATATATACCGGTATGCGAAATTCTTCTGACAATTTTATCAAATGCGATAAAAACAGAGTGCCTATTCCCCTGTTTTGAGCTTTTTCGATTATGCGAACGGATATATCGTCGATTTTATCATTTTTTTGGTCGTAATTCATGAACCCGACTGCTTCATCTTTTAACAATAATTTTTTGAAAAATGCAAGTTTCTGTTTTTGATGAAAACTTTCGGTTCCGATTTCAGGACTATATCCACCGCCGAAATGTTTTGGATATTCATCTATATATCTCTGATATGTAAGTCTGTCAATTCGCAAAAAGTCGTCTAAATCGGTTTCATTCATGTCGTGTAAACCAAATCCCGCATTTTCCAAATCAGGCGTCAATTTCATACATTTTTGCGGCCTGCGCCGCATAAACCCCCATTTGTATTTTTATTTTTGTTTCCCTTTTTGTATTTTTGATTTTTTTATCATTATACCACGCAAAATCCAAAAAGTCAATCGGATATCGCAAAAATCACGGCGGAACAGATCCGAATGTATCTATTCCGCCGCGCGCTAATAACTTCTAAACTGTCAAAGCTCGCTTCGCCATTTTTCCAGTTTTTCCAGCCTGGCCGAATATCCCATGGCTTCGGGCATCATGCCGCGTATCATTTCTTCGGCTTGATTTGCCGCTATCTGCTGTTCTTTTGGTTCGCCGCAGCTTATCGACCTTTCCAAATTGAACTCAAGCCAGTCTAAATTTTCAAGATGGCGCTTGTCTAAAAAATTTTGCCAGTTTATTTCCGGCAGCTCGCTTTTGGCGCCATACCCATGCGCAAACGCCAAAAACCTGTCCTTGTCTTTTTCTGATCCATGTTCGGACCAATGTATGGCTGTTCCTAAGAAGTCATATGAAAGATTTTTCATCCCCGCATCTTCCCAATCGACCAAATATGGCGCATATCCCCGCCATACAGCGTGTCGCGGGTCCAAAACTCCGTGGCTGACCACATTTTTGCCGGAAAGGGAATTATTTAAGGCTTCAATTCCTTTCGCGTAATATTTTTGTATCGTTTCGATGTTTTGTTTCAGCGAGCCGGTCCATGCGGCGCCGCTTTCTTCCCCTTTTCGCAAATAGCCTTCCCAGTCGGCCAAGCGCGCGCGAGGGCAAATCCCGCTTGAAAGATTCAGTTCGGAAAAATCGGTTTGGTGTATATCGGCGAGCGCGGCTCCCATTATTTGGCTGTGTTCCGGCGTGATATCGTCATATTCCACTTCTTCCCCTTCAATCCAGTCAAAAACAAGATATAATTGCCCGTCCGTTTTCTGGACGATTTTGCCGTCAAATATTTTGGCGGGGACGGCGTTGACCCGCCTTCCGGCTATACCGACGATTTTTTCCGTAAAAATGGCGTCTTCTGCGGTTTGCCTCTGCGGATTCAGCGCCTTGACTGCATATTTTCCCTTTGTAGTCGTCACTTCGTACACTTTATGGGAATAGCCCCAATATATATGCATAGGCTCGCTTGCCAATGTTCCGATTGACAGGGATTCGCATAATTTTTCTATTGATTTGCTGTTCGCTGCGTAATATTTTTTCATGTTTTCTTTAGCCGATTCGTTGTTATCCATGATAACCTCCTCCAATTCTTTTGGTGTCAAGTTGCTATGCATAGTCAAATATTTTTTTGGAGAACAGCCATGCATTTTCACAAGGCTATGTTAGACATAAGTAATGATTAACGCTTAAGATGCAAGATATTCACTTTGTGTTCACAATTTTGCGATATAATAGAAACATATCGAAAAGTTATGAAGGAGCGAATGAATGCTGTCGGGAATAAAAACGGAAATCGAAAAATTAAGCCAAGCGGAATTGGAAGAGCTTGTGTCTCATATCTACGGAATAATAACGAAGATGACGATAGCGGAAACAGACGAACCGCAGGAACTAAAATGCCCCTTTTGCGAATCATGCAATTGGGTCAAAAACGGCGTGGCGAAAGGGAAGCAAAGGTACAAATGCAAACGATGTGGCAAGGGGTTCGGTTTAACGACAGGGACAATCAAATTTCATTCGAAAATAACGGACGACCAATGGAAAAAATATATCGAGTGCATGATATTAAGCTATTCGATACGGAAGACGGCAAAGATAGTTGACGTGGGAGTCAAAATAGCGTTTTATTTGCGGCACAAGATATTAGATTGTTTGCGAAAGAATTTGAATGGTGGTGGAACTGTGCTTTTTGGAGATTGCGAATTGGACGAAACATTCTTGCCAGAGAATTTCAAAGGAAACCACAAAAAGAGCGGGTTTGAAATGCCACGAAAAGCGAAAAAAAGAGGGCACTCCGATAAAAAGCGTGGCGTTTCCAAAGACAAAATCTGCATAGGGACTGGCATGGACAAAAACAACAATATGATAATCAAGATGATATGCCGAGGCCGTGCAAGTCACAAAAATCTCAAAGACTTATTCAAAGGGAATATACACGAAGGCTCGATAATCGTCACAGATGGATTGAGCGGATATAAGAAGCTCGCCCACGATGTAGGGGCAAAGCAGATAATCATTCCCCCGAAGAAACACGCAAACGGGGTATACAATTTACAGAAAATAAACGCTCTCCATAGCCGATTTAAGTCTTGGATTTCTGGATTTAATGGCGTGTCAACGAAATTGTTGCCAAACTATTTGGGCTGGTTCAAATTCGTCGAGATTTTCAAAAGCCTGTCCGACAACGAAAAATCGGGCAAGATATGGGGCAACGCAACGACCGAGAGGGTTAGGAGCAGGATGGTTGATATTCGCCATCGTGCCATCGTGTTTGGGTAAACGAAATAAATATACAACTTGGGTTTTATAAGAAGCCTGGGCTTTTTCTGCGTTGTCGAAAAATTTTTTCGAAAAAGCAAAAAAAACGCTTGACATACGAAAGTATGATGTGATATAATAGATTATTAAGTTTTTTATTTTTCGTGTTGCGGCGGAGCATAGCGGACGGGAAAAGTTACCGCATCCAAAAGAGGAATATTAACCATTCCATGACACACCAAAAGGGTAAAGGGCTATTGTAAATATGGAAACCATCAATGTTCGCGAATTTGCTTTGTTGGCAGAAGATAATTTCTTTTTGGTTTTCATCGGGGCATATCTCGGAACAAGTAAAATTTTTAAAGGGGAAACCGATAGTTTAATTTGGGTATGCGTTCCATTTTTGATTGGCGCATTAATTTTTTCGCTTGCTAATCTTTGTTTATTTTTAACAAATAGACGAATTTGCGAAAAATTTGGAAGCGATGACTGTAATTACGCAAAACACAAATGTTACGCAAAACAACATTTGTGGTGGTCGTTGATATCGCTTATAGGTACTGTGCTTGGTATGATTTTTACTGGCGGTGATAATATTATTGAGTCAATCGTTCAAGCCATTATTTTTGTCACTTTATGTATGCTTTGGTTGGTTGGCTCCTCATGGATGCGTCGTTATTTGGAAAAAAATTATTGTTGTAATTTATGGAGGGAAAACTAATGATAGGGATTTCTAATAGAGAATTAGTTGGTGTGGTAATATTAGCTTTGACTATTATTATGAATTTTGTCGTTTACAAATTTGTTTTTCCCCACACAAGAAAACGATGGATAGGACTCAACGCAGACAAGAAATTTGATGATTCATATGTTCTTGTCGAATGGCTTAAAAGTCGTTTTGGAGAAACATCAAAACCAGTATTTGACGATAAAAAAAGCAAGAGGAAAATGGTGAAGATATACAAGTCGGCGGCCAAATCGAAAGACAAAAAAATATTCCTTTATTCTGGTGAATTATATCCATTTGCTCAAGATAAAAAATTTGCCAAACGGGTTATTGATATTTTAAAAAAATCTGAAATGGAAACGACTATTGTTTGTGGTGATGTCATCGCATGTGACAAGGATGCAAAAGATGAATTATTACCTAATCCTTTGTTAGATGCCGCTGATAAAGGGCATATCAAAGCTGATGTTTATCATAATAGTTTCACTGCCGATGAGCAAAAAAATAGAATGTATTTTCATTCCGTTATTTCTGGTGATGGAAAACGCATAATGGTGGAAATTCCTCATGACCACGATGCGCACAATAACCCCGAAAAACTAAAAGAGTTGTATCAATTGTATTTCAATAATTGCAAAAACGTTTATGATTTCATAAAGCCATTATTTGAAAAATATACAAAAGATAATGGATTGCAAAAAATCTCTGAAGGTGAATTTGATAAGGCAAAATGGAAATGTCGCTATTATGAAAACTTGGCAGGTGATTCCGTAAATTCGTAATTTTACCAACAAATAAAAAAGAACCCCACGAACTGTGCAGGGTTCTTTTGTTGCGCGAAAATAAAAATCACTCAACAAATAAAACGACTTCATCGCCGTCCATATAAATGATTTTGACGGATTCGAGCAGGGCGTATTTTATGTTGGAATTATACCAGACATTTTCTGACGATATTAATTTTTGTTGTCCCGATACGACTGGGCCAGTCAATTCTAAGCAAACTGTGCTTTTGTCACCGACTTCCGAAAAAACAGCGTTTATTTAAATACGTCTTTATCTTGGGTGTTTTCGTATTTTTCGATTAATTCGTACACATCGGCAAGTTCGTCTTTCGTAAGCCCATCTTTCATTTGGCACAATAATCCGTCAAACGGGTCTTCGGATTGATACATCATAGTTACGAGATTTGGCCGCCCTCCAGTAAATAATTCGGTAGAGTC
>Ga0082212_10004957_pt1 | contig 18344 bp, 16 predicted proteins | sample TergutNt197P3_FD_71548 | JGI IMG/M metagenome (GOLD analysis project Ga0082212, IMG submission 71548) | Neocapritermes taracua P3 segment gut microbial communities from Petit-Saut dam, French Guiana - Nt197 P3 | ecosystem: Host-associated > Arthropoda: Insects > Digestive system > Gut ...
CGCTGCAAATCGACGAAATCGTGCGTAAAGCACTCGCCGTAAATCGCTTTTCTCTCGGCAAGTGCGTCCTTGTCGAGCAGGTTGATGCCCGGCATGGCATCGGTCTTGTCAATTCCAACGACGCTCAACAGCGTCGGCACGATGTCAAGGGAACCGGCCAAATCAACGTCGTTTCGCTGCGGTGCGATTTTGCCCGGCCAACGAAACATGATCGGCGTTCGCAAACCGCCGTCGTACTGCGATTGCTTTGACTTGGGGGCATACTGCGGATTGTCATGGCTTTGTATCCAGCCGTTGTCGCAAATATAAACGATGATCGTGTTCTCACTCAAGCCGCGTCGGTCGAGTTCGTCAAGCAACAGCCCGCAGGTTTCGTCGAAGCGTTCGACGTTTCCCCAATAGCGTGCCTGATGAATCGAATCGGTTTTGTCCGTGTAATGATTTAACAGACGTTCCGGCGGGTCGTGCGGATCGTGCGGCAGCATCGGCGCGTACCAGAGAAAGAACGGTTTGTGTTCCTTGTCGGCGATGTCGAGAAAATCGACGATCGGCTGCATTGTGTCGCGCCCGATTTGCAGGCCGTCGTCGCCGTGCCGGCTTCCTTGCGTCATTCCGTGCGTAAAACCGCCGGAGTCGTAACGTCCCATCCACCACTTTCCGGTCTGTAGGGAAAGATAACCCTTTTCGGCAAGAAGTTTCGGAAGCGTCGGCAATTCTTTCATACGGTCGATCAAGACGTTGCGACCGTCGAGATAGGCTTGCGATTGATAAAAGTCGCCCCGCTGCATCCCGTCGGGCACCGGCGGGTCGTTCCCGGTAATCCGGTGACTGTGCGGGTATTGCCCCGTGATGATCGACGCAAGACTCGGACTGCAGAGCGACGACGGCACGTATCCCCGCGTGAACACGAGTCCCTCTTGCGACAGTTTGTCAAGTCGCGGCGTCCGGACGATCGGGTGTTCCATAAAGCCGTAATCGCCCCAGTGTTGATCGTCGGAAATGATGAGGACGATGTTGGGCAACTCGTCGGCCTTGAGCGTGCTTGTTCCCAGAATGACAAGGAAGAGGAGTAAAAGGTGTTTGAGTTTCATGAGTTTGTTCTCCGGTATTTTCTTATGATAACCGCATCGCGGCTTGCTCACCATGCAAGACGCGAAATTGACGAACTACCCGGCCAGCCAACCGCATCGCGGGTTGCTTACCATGCAAGACGCGAAATTGACGAACTACCCGGCCAGCCAGCGGAGGAGTTGAGCGAAAAACTTTGCGTAATCGGCGCCGATTTCGACGAAGCCGCCGTTGGGCAATTCCTGCGTGATTCGCGTGTTTCCCCAGTCAACGAAGCCGCCGACCCAATGCGGAGCGACATCCGTCGCCAGTGCCGCCGTGCGTCCCTTGCCGTACTTGCCGACGACGAGCATCGAGTAAGGCTTCCATTCCGAATCACAGTTGAAATCAAACTCGTCGTGCTCTTTCGTGATCGCAAGCGGTTGGCCTTTGAGCAAAACCGTTGCGTCCGGCTTGGCGGCAAACGCGTTCAACCCGCCGACTAACGGGGGTGATTCCCACGGGAGACCTTTGAGAATCGGGTGCGGTTGCACGGGCGAAAGGATGACGCCTTGCGAGAAATTGCGACGGTCGTCCGAGTTGAGCATCGAGACGGGCAACACGTCGGCCAAAACGGTTTTGTGGTACTCGCCGAGCCGACCGTGATAACTTTCCCAGCCGCCGAACATGACCAGCCCGGCCCCGTTGTTGACGGCCTCGCGGATGATTTCCAACTGCCCCGGCAGAAACTGTTTGCGCGGGTAATCGCTGATGATAAACGCAGCGCACGGAGCTTGCAGCAGTTCGTCCGTCGGACTTTCCGTACTGTCGATCCGCGTAAACGGGATGCCGTGATAGGTCATAATGCCGCACAAATAAGCTGCGGCCCGCGTGATGTCGTCGTCGCCAAAGTAAAGCATTGTTAGGGGTCAGGGGTCAGGGAATAGGGGTCAGGGAATAGGGGTAAGGGAATAGGGGTAAGGGAACAGGGAATAGGGAACAGGGAATAGGGAAAAAGGGAATAGGGAAAAAGGGAATAGGGAAAAAGGGAATGGCGTTGGGATTCATATCACTCACCACCAGCCACTGATCACCAGCCGCTAAAACAACGATTCGTATTTCGTAGCCTGGAAAATCTGAAATGCCATTTCGAGCAGATACTCGCTGCCGCCGGCTTTGCGGATTTCGTTGACGACCAGGTCGATTTGCAACTGGCTCTTGTAAAGGGCAAGTGCCGCGAGACGTTTTTCAACCAGATCATCGGACACGCGGACTCGCAACGTCGGTGCCGAAATGAAATCGTTGTACGTCGCGTACTCGTACAGCTTCGGAATGATCGCAAGCGGCGGTCCGAGTTCCGGCCAGATTTGTCCCTGGGCATGAAACACGCTCATGATGAGTTCGCTGTTGACGATGCTGTGGTCGGGGTGCAGGTCGAGGCGATTGGGCATGAACACCCGCGTCGGATTGACCTTGCGGAGCAGCCAGGTCATCGTGTTTTGCAGACCGACCGCACCGGCAATCGCCCGCGTGTCGTTCGGGTCGTCGGTGAACCAGCGACCGGCCTTATGCGGCAAATCACCGTCGTCATAGTCGAACTGGTACAGGTTTTCGAGCGGCATTCCGAGAAAGCGGAACGATTCGCGGGCTTCGGCGTAGCGAACCTGTTTGATGGTGCCAAACATTTCGGGCAGGCAATAGCCCATGCGACCGTTGGTGATCACGGCGGCGTGAACGTCAACGCCCAACTGCACGCCGGCCAGAAAGCTCAACCCCGCTCCGGCTGCGATGTCGTCGTCATGCGGGGCGAAAAACAGCCATTTCTCGTTCCCGCCCTGCCAGTCCGACCAAATGTCGGCAGGGTTGTCGGAGGTGACCGTTCCTTGTTCGGTACGGAGATCAAATGTTATGGGCATGAATATGTTTCCTCAAATGGTTTGCTTGTTGGTTAAATCATGAGCCGGGGGCATTTCATGGTTTGATCCTTTGGTTTGCTTGTTGGTTAAATCATGAGCCGGGGGGATTTCATGGTTTGATCCTTTGGTTTGCTTGTTGGTTAAATCATGAGCCGGGGGAATTTCATGGTTTGATCCTTTGTGTCAAGTGGCGGGAAAATAAAACGAACATAACGCCATTTTAGTGGATGCCCAAGCGAAAAGCAAGTGGTGACTGCGATGATGCGCAGCGGTTTCGGCCCTAACCGGCGAGTCAATCCATTGGTCGAGGCGGCCGCATACGCTCTCGGTCATATTTCAGCGAAAAAACGGTTTGGCCACAACACGGGTCGCACCGGCTTGAGTCAATTGGCGGATTTCATCCGGTCTTGGGGCGTTGTACAAGACGGTCAATCGCGCCGCCGGCCATTGTTTTTTCACGAATCGAATGGTGGAAAGGTTTTCGGCGATATTTTCCGACGCGATGTCGAAGACAACTTCATTCGGCGGGTCAACATCGGTTTCCTGAGGGAAAGGAAACTGCTTGAATGATGACGCTTCACAGCCTTTTTGCGTTGCCCAATCAACGAGCATTTCCCGCATGGCCGGGTCGTCGGCGATGATCAGAGATCGCGAGGCGGGTTTCTCCCGACTTGCAACGCGCAAAGCGCAAAGCGCAACTCGGTTCAGCCGCTCTTCCTCGGACGCGGTGTGCGGCAATTCCCAAGACGAGGGACGATGGTTGCAAAACGCAGTAAAATCCGGTAGTGCCTCGGTTTCCCATTGATGCCAATAATAACGGATGAGTTCCGGCGGCAATGGGCCGGTGCGACGTTCGCCTTCGGCCAGCGAACCGGCAAGCATGACGATTCGCGCAAGCGGCCGGCGAGTTTGCAATTGCCGAATGTCACGCCGGGAATATTGAGAGATACCGGATTCCAGGAGAAAGATCAGATCGAAACGGCACGCCGGCCCGTCTGTTTGTCGGAGCAACGCAAGGCTGTCGAAACAGAGGGTCGCGGTTTTCGCACGGATGTCGCGAATGACGCTTTGAAAGTCACTTCGGCAAAAGTCCCCGATGACTGCGCTTGTGAGTTCAGTCTTCGGACTGCGGACAGCCGTCCTGGCATGGAACGCCCTTTCCTGAAGCCTGAAACCTGAATTCTGCACAACAAATCTGCTTATGATAAATATTGAATGATTCGGTTTTGGGCTTCGTAATACACGCCTGCATTTGCGTCGGGAGTGCAACGATACTGCATAAGGTAGGCGTCTTCCTGCATCTGTTCGTAATAATTCTTGAGAATTTGCGTTGCGCGAAAGCCTACGGTGCGGAAAAACAGTTGTGCCGGGAGATTTGTCTCGCGAATTTCAAACGTAATCCGGCTCCTGCGTTGCAATGAGAGTTTGCCGATTAATTTGGCAACCATCTGCGTTGCGACGCCACATCTGCGAAACCGGGCGGCGGTTGCCATGTTCAATAATTGAATTTTGTTTTTAGCCAGTTCGTAAATCATATATCCTACAACCTGACCATCAAACTCGGCGACCATCCCGATGCAGTTACGCGATTTCAGGCATCGGTTGTAGTCATCCTCCGACCAGGGAAACTCGAAGCTCTCCTGTTCAATGTCAAGCACTTCCGGCATATCCCGGTGGACAAGCCATCGAATATGAACACGAATTTCACTGGATATTTCAATCGCCATTCTGATGATTCACCTCCATGTTTCGACCGCCTCTTCCGTGGCCGGCCTCTGTTATGACATTATGACCGCATAACCCTCCCAATTCACAGTATCATAACAAAAAATGATTTTTCATCCAATACGAATTTTTGTGAACTTTGTGGTTGAGAGAACAGATTTCTTATACTTAAAACGGGAACAAATGGGCGGTGGGCGGTTTTTTCACTAGGAAAAAGTACAATTTCCATCCGTTGACCGTATAACCCCAAAGGACACCTCTTCCGGGATGACGAGCGGAAAACTACCTAACGTTCGTCCGTATTTTTCAAATTGCCTGCGAATTAACCGATTATGCCGACAATCATGCCAATGGCGCCGACAATCATGTCAATGCCGCCGACAATCGGTGTCAATGCCGCCGACAATCGGTGTCAATGCCGCCGACAATCATGTCAATGACGCCGACAATTATGTCAATGACGCCGACAATCATGCCGATTATTCCGACAATCATGCCAATGGCGCAAGCATTCTGACGATTGCGCCGACGATTTCGGCAGATCGTTGATCGCGTCTGGATGAAATTTGATCGCGTCTGGATCAGGTGCTGATCGCGTCTGGATGAAATTTGATCGCGTCTGGATGAAATTTGATCGCGTCTGGATCCATGAGATCGCGTCTGGATCAAAATTGATCGCGTCTGGATCAGGTGATGATCGCGTCTGGATGAAATTTGATCGCGTCTGGATGAAATTTGGTCCCGTCTGGATGAAATTTGGTCCCGTCTGGATGAAATTTGGTCCCGTCTGGATCAAATTTGCTCCCGTCGGGATGCGCACCGCTCGCGTCGGGATGAGCACAGCGCGCGTCTGGATGAAATTTGATCGCGTTTTGATGCGCACCGCTCGCGTTTTGATACGCACAGATCGCGTCTTGATGAGCACGGATCGCGCCGGGATGTGCACAGCTCGCGCCGGGATGAGCACAGATCGCGCCGGAGGGAGCTCGTATCAAATTTATTGTCTGCGCAGATTGCGCCGGATGGTGCGCAGATTGCGCCGGGATGTGCACGGATCGCGACGGGATGCGCACGGCTCGCGCCGCCACCGGCTTTTGCCCTATCGATTCCTGTGTCGATTGAGTCAACGTCCATTCAAGCCGCCTCAAGGGACGAGTTGGTATCATCTGATTTACAAAGTGCTGAAGGTGAAGCAACTGTAGGTATGGCATTGAAGGTGAAACAACTGTAACTGACAAACTTGTGAAAACTTGAAGTGAGTGTATCAATGACCGCCGGATGGGGGAAATCTCCATGTCCGGTGGGATGAAGGGCGGGGAACCCTAAACTCCCCGCCTACTCGACCGTCTCCGTGTCTTTGCGTGAAATTTCCTGTCTTTGTCGTTTTCAAAAACGAAAACGTAATCCCCACCAGAAGGTGCTGCCGTTGGGGTTGGCGTTCAATTTTCGTCCGTCGGCCAGGTGAATCGTTTGGTTGCCGAACGAATGAGAACCGGAAAACGTCATGTCCCAACTGTCGAGATCACCAAAGCTGAGACCGTAGTACGTCGAATGCCCATTCTGAATCGGGAGCGTTGTGTTGAAGACCAAGTCGTCGAACGAATTGCAGTTCGCGTCAGTAAACTGATAACCTGCTCTCAACATCACGCCCGGTAAGATATGATATTGTACCCCGACACCGAGCGAAGTGGCCGTCCGTCTTTTGCCGTTTGACGAAAAATCGTAAAGCGAATGGACATGCCCGAAATCGTAATGGCGAACATCCGCCGCAATCAAGGCTTTTTTGAACCTGGTGTAGGAAGCCCCGAATGCAAACCGTAACGGCGTGTCCTGCGAAAAATCGCAGCGACGCACACGGAAACTGCCGTCACCGGTGTTTTCCCAACGGTACGTTTGCCGGGGAATCCAGGATGGACTCTTGACGCTGAAACCGAAATTGAAATCGCTTTTCGCTACATAAAACACACCCAATTGCAGGCCAAGCCCGACGTGTCCCCGCTTGTCGCCGAGAAAGGTGTAGTCCCCGCCTGCAGGCAACGATGCGTTGGGAAATTCATCAACGGACAAAATCGGCGAAATGCCAAACGACAGATTCCGCTTGTTCCACCACGAAACAGCCAGTGTGAATTCAATCGTCTTGACGCGATATATTTGCACGCCTTCGACTTCGCCGGTCGTGGGATTGAGCAAAAAACGCTGCTTTCGTTGCCCCATTTCGGTCATGGCAAAGCCGAGATTTTTGTCCGAAAAGATGCGTTGCTTGCCAACAAGGCTGATATGAAAACCACGCACCGTCCTGGGTCCCAGCGATGCAATATATTCCGCCACTGCATCAGACGTATCGTGGTTGGATGGAGAATATCTGTAATTTCCATCCCAGTCCCAATAATTGTCTTTAGTATTTGTTTCATTGACTCTACAGAACAACCAGGCAACCCCAAGAGCCGGATAAAAAATACTTTCGTCGCCATACCATCGCGGGTTAGTTCGCCCAAAACCGAATTGAAACTCTCCCTTGTCAAGCCAATTGAGCGTGGCCGGGTTCCAGTAAATCGCGGCAGTTCCGTCAATCGGAGCGGCCACAGCCACACCGCCGAAGCTGTTGTTGACCGGACTGACCCCGGAATAACCGAGTTCCTGTGCAAACATCGACCCGCTCATCGCATAGAGCATCGCCAACGCGATGAGGTAATGCTGAATGCGGTTGATGGTTTGCATGATTGCGTTCATTGAGTTATGCTACCATATTTGCGCCGAAAATGCAATAGCATTTTGCGGTATTGACAAGCCCCTTCAGATTTGCTAGGATAATTTTTGTTTTGCGTTTCAAGTATTTGTCTTTAAGAGAGTTGGGACAAAAATGACAAGCCATCATTGAAAGATAATCATGCCGAAAATCACCGTTTCAAAGAATCACAATTTCGATCAATCCGTCGTTACCGCGTTGCTCAAGTCGAAAATGGCCGCCGCGTTGCAGGAAAACGCGAATGCTGTCCGCGATTTCAGCGAACGCTGGATCGACGAGAACACGCTGGAATTCGCGTTCAAGGCGATGGGGTTCAGCGTCAGCGGCCTGCTCAAGTCGCTGCCGGGTCAGGTGGCGGTCGATGTCACGCTACCGCTTGCCGCCATGATGGTCAAAGGCATGATCGAATCCCGGTTGCAAGATGAAATCGGGAAAATCCTTGCTGAAGTCGGGTGACAAGGATACATAACACCCCGGTTGCATTTTCACCATTTCACCTCGAATATGCTTGTCCCTATGTCGCAATACTGAGCTAAATCCCATGCCGACTGACGTACCGTTTGACGCCTTGTTGATCGTTTCCTACGGTGGCCCGGAGGGACCGGACGAAGTGCGGCCTTTTCTCGAAAACGTTTTGCACGGACGAAATGTTTCGCAAGAGCAACAACTTGATACGGCAGCGGCCAAGTATCACGCCATCGGCGGAGCAAGTCCGGTTAATGAGGAATGTCGCGCGCTCATCGGTGGGTTGTTGCGCGGCGTTGATGACGGATTTTGGCTGCAACCCGCGATTGTCGAACCGCGTATCGACGAAGTGTTTGCCAGGGTTAAGGAACTCCCGGTTTATTGGGGCAATCTCTTTTGGCATCCGATGCTCGAAGACACGATGACCGGCATGGCCGAAGAAGGTATTCGACGTGTCATTGCATTTTGCACGGTTCCTTTCGGCACGGAACACAGCTCGCTGAGTTACAGTCGGGCTATCGACGCAGCGGTCAAAAAGACCCATGTGCCCGATCTTGTGGTGCGGCAAACGCGGCTGTTTTACGATCATCCGCTTTTCGTTTCGACAATGGCCGACCGCCTGACCGAAACGCTTCAGAGACGGGTGGCGAGCGGCGAGGGACGAGTGACGAGAGATGAAGCATTGAACGGCAACTCACCGCTCACCGCTCACCCTTCACCTCTCGTTCTTTTTACCGCACACAGTGTGCCGCGCACCGATGCCGCAATCGAATCGTACCAGGCACAACTCAAGCAAGCCTGTTCCCGGGTTGCCGGTTTGTTGCAACTAAACCAATACGGCATCAACTGGGATATCGCGTTTCAAAGTCGAAGCGGCCCGCCGGGGACTTGGTGCGGACCGGATGCGGCCGAGTTTGTCAAAACGATTCCCGAACGATTTCCCGGCACAAAAACGGTGATTGTCTGCCCCATCGGTTTCATGCTCGAAAACATGGAGCTTTTGTACGACCTTGATGTTGAACTACGGCAACTTTGTGAATCGCTTGGCTTGGATTACGACCGGACGTTACCCGTTTCGGGACATCCCAAGGTCATCGCCATGATCCGCGAGCTTGTTGCCGAAGTTGACTCCCCGCTCGTCCCGCGACGTTCGTTGGGGTGAAAATCACAACGTCACTTTTATCGCCGGGAACAAATTTTCGCACTAACGCCATTCATGTTATACTACAAACGGAAACAAATTGTATTTTTCACACGGAGGTACAGAGGCACGAAGATCAATTCTCTCTGTGAACATTTGCGTCATCTGTTGGGTAAATAAGGAACAATGCGATGAACACAGATCAATTTACCGGCAAGGCGCAGGCGTATGCCGATGCACGTCCGGGCTATCCTGACGAAGTGATGGAATATATTCGTGAATTTGTTCAGCCGGGCGCGGTCTTCGCCGACATCGGCGCGGGAACAGGAATCTTTACGTTGCTTCCTGCCCGATATGGATATGACATATTTGCAGTTGAACCAAACACGAATATGCGTGAACGGCTCGCCGTGACTCTGGAGCCGTACCCGAACGTGAAAATTGTGGACGGTACGGCCGAAAGGACGACTCTTCCCGACCATCGTTGTGATGTTATTACCTGTGCACAGGCGTTGCATTGGTTTAACCAGGACATATTCCGGGCGGAGTGCCGCAGAATCGGAAAGCCCGGCGTTTTGGTGATTGCAATCTATAACAACACACCGGGTGGCAGCAGCATCGCATACTGCAAGCAATCAACGGATGCATTTTTCACAAACCCGAACGTAAGAGAATTTCCGAACCCCGTGTTTTACACGCGGGACAGATGGATACAATACATGACTTCACATTCCCATGACCCTCTGCCGTCTGATCCCGGTTACGAATCGCATATCGCCGAAATGAATGCGATCTTCGACCGCGAAAACGCGGACGGCCGGTTGTGCCGTGATGTCGTGACAAAAGTGTACAGTGAAAGGATGGGAGTTTCTGAAGACTGACCCCCATCCCGCCACGTTGCAAAGCGATGCGGCAAATGCAACGCCCAACCTGTGAGGCAAGCTCCCGCCCTGTCTTCGTGCGCATGGAACAAAGCGCAAAGACGAATGAAATCAAATCTTTGCGCTTTGATCTTTGTGCTCTGCGCTTTTACGCGGCTTTCATTTCCGCCCAGTTGCGTTTGTAGTGCAATGCTTCAAGGAGTTCGGTCAATGTGAGTGTCCGGTTGTCGAGTTCCAACGGGATTTCCATACCGGGATCGCACACCAGATCGACGGTTCCGTCTTCGCTGATGAGTTCGTCGAATTCCCTCAACAGACCGTCCTGCACCGCCTGGCGAACCAAGTGACCGCGTGTTGCTGAGACTTCGCCTGCCCGTTCGCCAAGACTGTCCGCCGCACGTTTCGCCAGAGCAGGAAGATATTCACTCGCAATCTCAACGATACGAGGCGTATAAACTTTGACTTGCATTTTCTTGCTCCTACCAGAAAATTGAATATTTTTGTTGTATGTTACCAGTCAGCCCCCCGCTGCCTGGAGAAATGTTGTTACATCTCAACCGCCGACTTAGGAATCATCCTTTGCATCATTCCGGCGTTTCGTAAATTCGATAAAATCGGTATCGGCTGATTGGACGATTGTCATTAATGAACAAGATTCTTTTGCGAAGATTTTAGAAAATAATCCAACTTGGTTGAGTTTACCATTATCCTAACTCGTTTAATAATAATACTATACAGAAAAACAGCGTTTTTTTCGAAATGGAATCTTCAACAGAAACCGCTTTTGGTATATAATAGAGTGAGGTGGTTTTTGGAATAAAACATTCACGGCTCATCGCAACAGGGTTCTATGGCACAACGCGTGATCGCAGTGGGGGATATTCATGGTTGCCTGGCGGCACTTGATGCCGTTCTGGCCGTTATTGATCTGCAACCCTCCGATTCGCTTATTCTCTTGGGCGATTTCGTTGACCGGGGTCCGGACTCTGCGGGCGTCATCGACCGGCTGATCGAGTTACAGGAACATTGTTTTTTCTTTCCCATCATGGGCAATCACGACGAATTGATGCTCAATGTGATCGAAGAGAACACCTGGAATCTTGGTCAATGGCTCATGTACGGCGGTGAGCAGACGATGCGAAGTTACGGCACGGACAAGGTATCCGACATCCCAAAAGAACACATCGAGTTTTTGCGCAAATGCGTCCCTTTTTGTGAAACCGAACACCATTTTTTTACGCACGCAAACTATCTGGAGGGGAAGCCCCTTGCGAAAACTCCCGGCGATGTTCTTCGTTGGGAATCGCTCAAGGTGCGAATGCCCGGCCCGCACACTTTGGGTAAAATGGCTGTTTTGGGGCATACGGCTCAAAAAGACGGTCGAATTCTCTATTCCGGTTACCTTCTCTGTCTTGATACATATTGTTATGGCACCGGCCGCTTAACCGCCTTCGAGGTCAACACGGGCGAGTACTGGCAAGCCGACCGCAAGGGGCAGTTGCTGAAAAATGAGATTTTCAGACCCCGCTAACCCCTCCTGAAGCCTGGCAATCGCCGCAGTGATTTCGGCAAGTGCCGCGTTCAAGTCAGGTAATACCGGATTTGCCACCGCCGGCACTCTGCGCGGGTTGTTGCGTTGGCGGCACTTGGCACTGCTCTTCTCTAAGGGTTCCAAGAACCGTATATGAACATCTCCGGAATCATTCACGAGGTTTTTTTTCCCGATACACGGCTCTTGCGTTTCCTTGGAGAACCTCGTCGATCATGGGATAGGCCAACTCACCATGCCATTCGTGACCGGCGTCCCAGGTGTCTTGCGAGACAAGGTCTTTGGCCCCGAAAACGGCGTACCCCTCGCGGATTCTTGCAAAACCGTCACGACAGTATTTGATGGGGAAACACGGGTCACGCAATGAGTTTTCAAAAACGACCGGTCTGGGTGCCAGCAAAAGATTGATCTCACAGACATCCATCAGGGTAAAGAAGCCCGGTATTTCCCAGCATTCGCAATTGGGAACGGCCAAACATCCTTCCGTCGTACACATCCAGCCGCTGACAACGGCGGCTTTCAGACGGAGATCACAAGCGGCCAACCACATCGTCCACTCCCCGCCCATGGAAAGCCCGCCGACTCCGAGACGTTCCTTATCCACCACCGGGTGGGATTCCAAAATGTCAACAAGCCGAATCAAGTTCCAGAGTTGCATGCCCGCATAATCACGGTGTTCCAGCGACGGGGCGAGTACGACATAACCTCCGCGTGCAAAGTCATCGGCAAATGCCCGGTACAACTCTCTGGGATTGTCAAAAACGGCGTCTTCATCGCCACCGTGACCGTGCAGGGCAAGAATGCCGGGAAACGGGCCGTCTCCACTGCCTTTCGGAATGGTGAGAATCGCCGTTTTGCGTTTCCCTTCGTTGCCCATATAGGAAATGCGATGTTTCACATACACGTCGCGGTCCTCCGACGATTCGATTTTCACATCCAGCGGCAGTTCCTCCGTGCTTTTGCGCGGACAAAATGCTTCCACATAACCGAACAGTTTTTCGCGTGCCGTATTTTGCCACTGCTGCGCCTCTTCCAGTGTCGTGGCTGTAAAAGGCATGTCATATTCTTTAGGAAGACGTTGCAATCCGTCCTGTGCCATTGCGGTCCATGCTAACACCATAATGAACACAATTCCCAAACATAAAAACGTCAATGGTGATTTCATATTATTTCCTCCACGAGGTAGGGATTCCTGTAAAAACCTTTGACAATTCGATTGGCCTCGTCGTTATCAACAAAACACTCATTTTTTGGGTCGCAGGTCAGCCACGGGCCGAGAATCGTTGTGTCCGCATCGACATCGTGTTGGGCTATGTGTTGCAAAAAGCGTTCGTACATTTCGCCAAAGAGCGGAACGTCGGCAATCGCGGCTTTCTGTTCGGAAACGCTCGCCGGTTTGCCGAGACGGTAAGACACATTGCCGGCATTGCAGATGGTCGTCGAAATGTGGCCGACCAGTGCGTCGGAGTTCAAGTCTTCCTTACGACCCGAGCGAACGGCATCAATGAAATTCTCGAAATGCGTTTCCTCCGTTGACCAAGACGCCACTTGTTTGCCTTCGGCGTCATAAGCAATCGCCGTTCCGTAACTGATAAACGCTTTGCCATCCTCGCAGTGGACGATAATTCCGGTGCCGAATCCAAGAGTGTTCGCTGCGGGACTATTCGGGTCTTTGTTTTCCCGCATGTTGTGGACTTCGTACAGAATCGGAGTTTCCGGGTAATCGTAATAAATCATCTGCGTGTTCGGTACGTCGGCAGCGTCATCCCAAACGAAGCGACCGCCGAAACTGATAACTCGACGCGGCAGTTCGTTGATGCCAAGCACCCAACGGGCGATGTCGATTTCGTGTACGCCTTGGTTCGCCGACTCGCCGTCACCCATGTTCCAGGTAAAACTGCAATCATACTGCAAATTGTTGCGATAAACCGGGCCGTCCTTCGCCGGTCCGCACCAAAGATCGTAATCAACCGTCGGCGGAATCGGCAACGGCTCCGTTCGCTTGCCGACGGAGGTTCGCGGCTTGTTGGCAAACGCCGTGACGTACTTGATTTTTCCGAGTTGACCCGACTTGATGTATTCCATGATGTCACGGGTCGATTGCCGGGAACGATTTTGCGTACCGCACTGGACAATTCGATTGTACTTCTCCGCAGCTTTTACCATTTGGCGGCCTTCCCAGATAAAATGAGAGAGCGGCTTTTCGCAATAAACGTGCTTGTCCGCCTGACAGGCCCAAATCGTGGCCAGTCCGTGCCAATAATTCATCGTGGCGTTGCCGATGGCGTCAATGTCTTTTCGGTCGAAAATTTTTCGCATATCGGCGTAACCGTCGGCTTTTTGGCCGAAATCCATTTCGAGTTTTTTAACGGCGGCATCCGTTCGCGCCATGTCGGCGTCGGCCAGTGCGACAACCTTGACGTTTGGCAGTTTCGCAAATCTCGGCAGATGCTCATAAGCACCGCGAATACCGAGACCGACAATGCCGACGGTCACCGTTTCATTGGCACCAAAAGCGGACTTCGGCACCAGGTAAGGTGTAGCAACGACCATCGAAGCGAGAGCCGACGTTTTGAGAAAATTGCGTCTTGAAATCGACATGGCAGACCCTTTCATTGTTGATTCATAAACCGGGAAGAAATACTTCCAACAATTCATAATTTTTGCTTTTCAAATGGTTTTCGTTATAGGGGGCAAGCCCCTTCGTTTGTTCGTAAATATCACGGTCAAGATACAATTCGTTGCCGGGTTTGAAACCGGGAATCGTCATGATCATGGCGAACACGTTCAATCCCCGATGTCCGGTGCCCGGAGGCATGTAAACAAACTGCCCCGGTTTCAGGTGATGGACTTCATAGCGGTTTAAGTCCGCGAGGTTCGGATAAAGCACGATCTTCGGTTCTTCATCGGCGGTGACTAATTGATATTCGGAGGGATCAAGCACGATGTAAAATTCCGTCTGGGGTAGTCCGCCGCCGACCGGAACCGGCGGATGAAAATGCGTTGGCGAATTTTCCGCCGGAATGTTGACGACATGATTATTGAAGAAATTGATGCCGTCCGCTTCCTCATCGGGATAATTTGGATACCACGTGATGGGAAGTCGGCGGAAAGGATCGAAACCGGGACTGCAACCTCCCGCCGTGTCAAGGAGATAACGAAGCCGGCGCACCGCAGACGTATGAGGCTCGCTTTGCTCAATGTTTTCGAGCGAAAAACAGGAAAAATTCCCGCGAACCCGCAATTCCTCATTGCCGCAGACGAGAAGCTGATCGCCGATCATGACGGTTTCCCAGGAATCCGTTTGCTTGGTCGAAAAACCCTGCCCGCGATAACAGGCGAAGAGTTGTCCAAGAGCCGTTTCCACCTGAGAATCAGTTGTCCAGGGACGCGGTGCCTGTTCCAAAAGACGCCAAAGATCACCGGCTATGTCGCCGCAAAAAGACTTACCGTCGGGAGAAAACCTTCCCAAAATGGCATCGACCGGCGGGAGAGCTTTCGGTGAAATGGTACCATGTCCGGTGGCAATGATCACTAACAATGCCTTGAAATCGGCGTCAATCGGATCGGGTTGATAAATTCCGGGCGGCAGAGAGGTACCGTCGCCTTCCTGAGTCCTGTAACCTGTAGGAAGAAAGACTTCGCCCTCACCTTGATAGACACAAAAGAAACGTTGTCCTCCGTGACCGGTTTTCAGGACGGTTTCCCCTTGAACATCGACACGGGAAATTCGGAGAAAGGGATAATCCTGCTCAATGCGGTTCTTGATAATCTGTACATGGCTTTCGTTGTTGAAGTCGAGCACGAAAGGTTTCGGCATCATTTCATTGGAGTCAATCGCGAAAAGTTGCACCATGCTCACCGTTAGGAAAAAACATGATACCAAGCCGCATAATAAATAACGCCGTCGAATCATGGCCAGGAATTTCCTGTCAAAAAATTTCAATATCGTCAGTACAAAAACAAAGAGTGATTCATTTTTAACAATTCCACCGGCTGTTGTCAATATGTATGCAAAACACATCGGGAAAACAGTACGTGATTGACGTGTTGTTGGCAAAACAGTATGATTGAGATAGGTAAAGCACCCGTTTAGCCGGAGTGACTTTGACGCCCGGTTTCCCGCAGAATAATCCATCGTGTGAAACAACGAAAAATGTAGAGAAATAACAATGACCGCGACCAAACAACCGACATACAAAGTTTGCCAAAGCTGTGCCATGCCGCTCAAACAGGACCCGCAAAAGGGCGGCACGGAAGCCGACGGGACGAAATCGGCGATGTATTGCAGTTACTGCTATCGGGACGGCAAGTTTACCGACGACTTCACAACAGCCGGTGAAATGCAGGAATTCTGCAAGCATAAGCTTATGGAAATGAAGTTTCCGAAAATCATCGTCTGGTTTTTCACCCGGGGAATCCCGAAATTGGAACGGTGGCGAAAATCGCCGACGTGAATCAACTTCACATCAAGGAACTATCCCATGTTCATCGAACGCACGCGACTGGAACAATTGCTCGAAAAATTCGGCGGACTGCGTATTGCCGTAGTGGGCGATTTTTTTCTCGACCGGTATTGGGAAATCGACCCGGCACGGGATGAACCGTCGGTCGAGACGGGTTTGACCGCGTACCAAGTCGTCGGACGACGACACAGTCCCGGTGCGGCGGGAACCGTGACGGCCAACCTCGCGGCACTCGGTGTCGGGAAAAACGGCGGGCGGATTGATGCCGTCGGTTTTGTCGGAGACGACGGCGAAGCGTTTGAATTGGAACGTTGTCTCGACCAAATCGGCGTTTCGCGCGAGCATTTGCATCGCACATCGCAACGGGTCACGCCCTGTTATTCGAAGCCGATGCGCGACGGCGTTGAAATGAACCGCGTTGACATCAAGAACCGCACCGTCACACCCGAAGCGGTGCAAAAACAAATCATTGCGTCAATCGAAGAACTGGCCGGTCGGGTGGACGCCATGATTATCATGGATCAAGTCAGCGAAGGCAACTGCGGCGTGGTCACGGACACGGTGCGCGAATGTCTGATACGACTCGGACGCGAAAACCGACCGCAGTTGATGTACGCCGATTCGCGCGAGCGGATCGGGTTGTTTCGCGAGATGGTGATCAAATGCAACGACCGTGAGGCATTGGAGCAATTCGGTTTGTACGACGGCCAAACGGTCGCGCCGGAAGTGTTACAACACTGCGGGATTCAACTGACGCGACGAACGGGGCGCATGGTGTTTATCACACGGGGCGAACAGGGGCAATTGGTTTTCAACCCGGCAAAACCCGATGCGATTTGCGTTCCCGCCGTTCCGGTGGAAGGTGAGATCGACATTTGCGGAGCCGGTGACGCGACCAGTGCGGCACTGGTGAGTTCGCTGTGCGCCGGTGCGACGCCGGAAGAAGCCGCCGTGATCGGGAACCTGGCCGCGTCGGTAACGATACGCAAAATCGGCCAGACCGGCACGGCATCACCCGACGAAGTTCTTGCCGCGCGGGAGAATTGTTATTGATAAAAACCAATCCCTCACTTACGTTTCGGACTCTGATGTTTCAATCGCCTTTTCGAGCGACCAGTTGTCGGGCAGCAACGACTGTTTGCTGATGCAGACGACGCCGTCGCGGATCATGCCGAACGGTTGTTCCTGGGTCAGTTGCACGTTGATCGTATTGCGGATGATCACGTTTTGCCCGATCTTGCAGTTTTTGTCGATGATCGTCTCCTCAATCACCGAATTGTCGCCGATGCCCATGTCGGGAATATCGTGATTCTCACGGTCTTCCGTTTCGTTGGAATAATAGTCGTTGCCCATGACAATGACGTTTTTCAACCGCACGTTTTTCCCGATGCGACAGCGTACCCCGATGACACAATTCTCAAGCACCGCCCCCTCTTCGATGAGACAACCGTCGGAAACGATGCTGTCGCGTATCGTCGCATTGGAAATACGGGTCGGCGGTAAAAAGCGGCTTTCGGTGAAAATCGGCCATTCGGGACAGTTAAGTGAAAATTCAGGCTTTTCCGACGCCATGTTGATGTTTGCCTCGAAAAAAGCGCGAATCGTTCCGATGTCTTCCCAATAACCGTCGAAAAGATGAACATGGACACGCTTCGAGCGAAACACCGCCGGAAAGACCTCCTTGCCGAAGTCCTTATAATCCGTTTGCGTGAGCGCATCGACGAGCAACTGCCGGTTAAAAAGATAAATTCCCATGCTCGCCATGTATTCGCGGCCGCGCGATGCAATTCCCGTTGTGTCGATCCAGGAAGAATCGGTTCGGACGTGTCGGAGTTCCGCTTCGGTTTGCGGTTTTTCGAGAAAACCGATCACGCGACCGGAACCGCTTTCGTCCAGCCGCATGATTCCCAGCGAGGTTGCCTGATCTTTATGCACCGGCACCGACGCTATCGTCACGTCGGCATTTGTGCCGATGTGCGTCTTGAGCATTTCCTCGAAGTCCATCCGATACAACTGGTCGCCGGAAAGAATCAGCACGTAATCCGTGTCGCGGCTCGACAGGTAATTCAGGTTCTGGCGGACCGCGTCGGCGGTTCCCTGATACCAGGTTTCACCGTCGTTGCGCTGCTGGGCGGCCAAAATTTCGACAAAGCCGCGATTGAAACTGTCAAAGGAGTAAGAGTGAATATGCTGGTGCAAACTGACCGAATTAAACTGCGTCAGAACATAAATCCGCTCCAGTCCGCTGTTAATACAGTTGGAGAGCGGAATGTCGATCAAGCGATACTTGCCGCCGATCGGGACAGCCGGCTTCGATCGGTGCTGCGTCAACGGGTAAAGTCGCGTCCCGCGTCCGCCCCCCAGAATCATGACAAGAACACGCTTGAATATTTTTTTGTCCAAAGACC
>Ga0082212_10004958_pt1 | contig 18343 bp, 14 predicted proteins | sample TergutNt197P3_FD_71548 | JGI IMG/M metagenome (GOLD analysis project Ga0082212, IMG submission 71548) | Neocapritermes taracua P3 segment gut microbial communities from Petit-Saut dam, French Guiana - Nt197 P3 | ecosystem: Host-associated > Arthropoda: Insects > Digestive system > Gut ...
CAAACCACGTCTAGACGTGGTTTAGCGAGTTCAAATAACCCATACAACTGAAATGTTCAAAGTGCCGCAAACACTTATATTTTAAGGCTCAAACGCCTCTATGACCCCGACGGGAATCGAACCCGTGCCGCGGCCTTGAAAGGGCCGTGTCCTAACCGCTAGACGACGGGGCCATCTGCGACAAAACGGGATTGTATCATGAATGGCTATATTCACAAGGGGAGCGACACACCAATTCTTGACATCGCTTGAGTTTTGTCTATCAAATGACTACAATTACGGTTATGCAGAATTTCATTTTTCACAATCCGACGAAAATCGTCTTCGGACAGGGAACGCTCGGCAAAGTCGGTTCCGAGGCAGTGCCTTATGGCAAAAAGGCTCTCTATATTTATGGCAAAGGTTCAATCAAAAAGAACGGTGTGTACGACAGCACCATTGCCTCATTGAAATCGGCAGGAATTACGCTGATCGAGTTCGACGGAGTCAAAGCGAATCCGGTCCTGTCGCATACCCGGGAGGGGATCGCACTGGCAAAGCGGGAAAAGGTCGATTTGATTGTTGCCATCGGAGGCGGAAGTGTGATTGACGAAGCGAAAGCCATTGCCGCCGGTGCTGTCATGGAGAACGATATTTGGGAATTCTACACCCGGAGGTACACGCCCAAAGGCGCACTGCCGCTACTGTCGGTGTTGACGATGTCGGCGACGGGTTCCGAAATGAACGGCGGCACCGTCATTACCAACGAAGAAACAAAGGAAAAACTCGGAACCTCCAACCCGCATCTTTACCCGAAGGTATCCATTCTGGACCCGACAACGTTGGTTTCCGTTCCTGCCGACCAAACGGCATACGGAGCGGTCGATGCGGTTACGCACCTTTTGGAAAGTTATTTTACGCAGGAGTGCAAATATACGCCGATTCAGGATCGCTATGTCGAAGGAATTGTCCGAACGATCATGGAAATCACCGAAACGCAGCAAAAAAATCCGAACGATCTTACTGCCAGAGCAACTTTTATGTGGGCGGCAACGCTCGCTTGGAATGGCTTGGCACCGGCAGGAGTCGGTCAATGGGCACTACCGAATCACCTGATCGGGCACAGCATGAGTGCTCTGCACGACACGGCACATGGAGCCTCGCTGTCGATTTCGCTGTCCGGTTGGATGCCTTGGTATGCGGAACAAAGCGGCGGAGCAGAGCGGCTGGAACAACTCGGCAAAGCGGTGTGTGGCGTTTCGACTGCCGAAAAGACGATTGAAGCATTCCGGGCTTGGTTCCGTTCCATTGGCAGTCCGACAACGTTGGCAGACATCGGTGTCGATGATGCTGGCTTGGTCAAAATTGCCGAAAACATAGGTCACTGTGCTCCGCTCTGGGGACTGCCGCACTATACGGCAACCTTCTGCGAAGCCGTTTTGCGCCGTTGCCGATTCGAATGACGAATCCTGTATCCGAATCGAAGGGGGCGATCATATACTTTCAATCACGCATGCCGAACAAATCAACGTATTGCTCGAACAGTTCATTGCCAAACTCACAGAAAAATAACCGCTTGAGCCACAAAAAGCGTTTTTAGGATATAATATCGCCGAGGAAGCAAGGTGAGTTATCGCCTTACAACTTCTACCCCGCTTGAAAAAAATGCTGAAACATCTTGTCTTTGCGATTGTTTGTGGACTCTTGATTACTACCGGTCTCGTTGCCAACGAAACGAAACCCAACATCATTTTCATTTTGGCAGACGATCTCGGTTATGGCGATTTGAGTTGCTACGGACAACAAAAGTTTGCAACACCGAACATCGACCGACTGGCGACGGAAGGCATGAAGTTCACGCAGTTTTACGCCGGCAGTACGGTTTGTGCGCCCTCCCGTTGCAGTTTGATGACCGGTTTGCATACTGGGCACTGTTTTATTCGAGGCAATAAGCAGGATAAGGATTGGGGAAATTTTCCGCTTGCTGCCGACCAAACGACCATTGCCACGCTCTTGAAGAAAGCCGGTTATGCTACCGGTTGTTTCGGAAAATGGGGACTCGGTTCCAATGCCAACGAAGGATCGCCGATGAAACACGGTTTTGACGAGTTCTTCGGCTATTATGACCAGCGGGATGCACATAATTACTACCCTCCGTACGTTCACCGAAATGATGAAAAGATCGAATTGGATGGAAAAACGTATTCACATGACCTGATTGAAGCAGAATCGCTTGCTTTTATTCGGAAGAACAAGGACAAGCCTTTTTTCTGTTATCTTCCGGTAACGATTCCGCACGCCGCCATGCAGGTTCCCGAGGAATTCGTGGCTCCGTGGCGGGAAAAATTTTCGGAATTCGAGAACGTGATCGGCAAGTATTCATTCAACACCGAAGTCCGCAATCCGGTGGCTGCGTTTCCCGGAATGATCAATCGCCTCGACCTGACCGTTAAGCGGATTCTCGACGTGCTCGCAGAACTCGATTTGGATGAAAACACGATCATCCTATTTTCAAGCGACAATGGACCGCACAAAGAAGGGGGACACCGCAGCGACCTTTTCGAGTCGTCGGGACAACTTCGGGGAATCAAGCGAGACCTCTACGAAGGGGGAATCCGTGTGCCAACGTTGGTTCGCTGGACGAAAAAGATAAAGCCGGGAAGTGTTTCCGACCATCTCGGCGGATTTTGGGACGTGTTGCCGACCTTGGCAGACTTGGCAGGTATTCCGGCATCGGAGCGTCCGCAACAACTCGACGGCTTGAGTTTCTTACCGACGTTGCTCGGAAACACTGCCGGTCAAAGGCAACATCCTTATCTTTATTGGGAATTCCACGAACAGAATGGCAAAATTGCCGCCCGATTGGGAAAATGGAAGGGAGTCCGCCTGAATGCCAACCAAGGTTCGGAGAGTCCCATCGAAGTTTACGATTTGGAAAACGACTTGGCTGAAATTACCAACGTTGCGGAGCAAAATCCAGAAGTTGTTGCCCAGTTCAAGGCGATTTTCCGGGAAGCCCGGACTCCGTCAACGGTTTTCCCCGAAATTAAACCGTGAACGCGTAAAAGTCGCTCTTGCCCTTTTTCGGAAAAATCATTACACTCCCCTCGCTGATTGAACCCGTCTGTATAGTTTCAGTGATGGTTCGTTTTTTCACTCTCGGTTTTTTCCTGATCCTCGGAGCCTTGCCCTCCACGGTTGGCTTTGCGCAAACTCCCTCTGCTCTTCTCTACGGTTCACTTGCGCCTGCCGAAAGTTCGTCAGCCCTTTCCGCCAACGCCTCGTACTATTCGCCGGTTTACGTTGCCCAAAATACGACACCCGCCTCTATTACTCCGATTCCCATTACATCGCCATCACTTTCGGTTCCTGTAACACCGTCGGTGCAATCCCCACCCACGTTTGATCCCTATAGCGTTTCCACGCAGCCGGCTTGGTACAACTCGATTGCTCCCGTTAGCACAGGGACGAGTGAGTTAGGACAAAATCCCTATTCCAACGTGTACTCCGGCAATTTTGACCGGTTCGTTCCCGAAACCTACGAGGCAGCGCGAAGGTTCCGAGAGGCGACCTCCTTTGAATACACGCATATTCCGAGAGGAAACAAGAAAGACGGCTTCGGAATGGAAGAAATTGATCTACGCATGCAGTTTGCATTTCCCAGCCGGTTCATTCCCAACAATGGCAAAACGGGTTATTTCTACGTTGCTCCTGCCGGCAGCCTTGTTTGGTGGAATGGACCCGCTGGTCCTCCGCACATGTCGCCGAATGGGTTTGGAGCCTTTCTCGATTTTGGTGTACAACCGAAGTTTAACGATATGTTCAGCCTTATCGCTTGGGGACGAATCGGAGCCTTTTCCGATTACAATAAACTAACGTCCGATGCGCTGCGGTATCAAGGTCGGCTCGAAGGAGTCGGCACTTTCTCCCCCCAAATGGATGTTCATGCGGGAGTCATCTACTATGGTCGTTCCAGAGTCAAGTTGCTGCCAACGGCGGGTATTGTTTGGCATCCCGATGATAATTGGGTGCTGCGGTTGGTCTTTCCCAACCCGAAAATTTCCCGTCGGCTATGGACAGGACAGCAAGCCGATTGGTGGGGATATATTAACATGGACTATGCCGGCGGTAGTTGGGACATCAAGCCGTATGGTTTGACCGACTACAACGACATTCGGCTTGGAACGGGAATCGAATTTGCCACACCGAACCGAATCGGCGGCTATTTTGAATTCGGCGGTTGTTTTGACCGCGAACTCTATTCTCACGGCAGCCGCCAAGCCAGGTTGCCTTCGGTGCTGTATCTGAAAACAGGATTTATTTTTTGAGGATTTTCGGAGATTTGTGCAACTGCGTCCACAGGTCCGATTACCACTTTTTTGCAACAAATCCTTCAGGCGGCGTAATAATGTCAACGGCTTTGCCGGATTGGATGATGACATAGATTCCGTTTTCATGAGCGAATTCTTCTGCGTCGCCTTCGATGACAGCACCTGCCACTGCCCCGATGAAACGGCGTTTGTCAACACCCTTTGTATCGACGTAGCGTCGGAATTTTTCCAGCCTATCGATATGTTTGCGGACATCCTTTGTTTCCAGTGTGGTCTTGACTTCAATCAAAATAGCAATATCACCGTTTTCTAAAAACAAGTCAATCTCGCCGCGGACACCTAAACTCTTGTTTTCAAATTTCTTTTTTTCACAATAATCGTCAATCTCATAATCAAACGCTCGGAATTTGGCGACAATATCTCCTTTGACCATGTTTTCGATAATTTTTCCGATACGCGAACCAAGAGCACCGATTTCTTTGCTTGTTCGCTTGACGATCCGGTCGGTTACCTTTTGCTGGGCGGAGGTTTCCTGAATTTTCCGGTCAGTTTCCTTCATTTGCGCAGAAGTTTCCTGAATTTTCCGGTCGGTTTCCTGAAACTTCCGATCAGTTTCCTTCATTTGTTCACCGATTTCCCGGAACATTTCAAGTATGCTTTCATGGGTCAATGGAACTTGCTGCACGGACATCGTTTTTCTCCTCTGATGTGATCAAGAGTATTTTACCAAATATTTTACCAAATAGAGTTGAGAACTCAATTTGCTTTTGGGTAACCAAAAAAACGAGTCCAGAATTGACTCGACGGCTGAAAGTGGCATAATTATCGGGGTGATGTCCCTCTTCCCAAAAATCAACTCTGAACTTTTTCGGTCGCTCGGAGTCCTTGTACTTTTTGGTTGTATTGGAATTGGCTTGTTCGTCCTCGTATTCAATCGTTCACCGGAAGAAAATCATGTGAGAACAGACTATCGGCACATTCCGCCGGAGTGGATTGCCTATCGACAAACAGCGGTGTTCCCTTGTCCGGTAGTCGGACAACCGATGTGCTTTGCTGTGCAGAATGATTCGACGTTCATCGTCGGTACTGCCGATCCGCCGACATTGACGTTTTTTGACCATAGCGGAACGCTACTGCGAAAAATTAACCTACCGGCAGAGCCGCGAGCCGTCGTTTGTAATGAGGCAGGCAAAATTTTCATTGCCCATCCGCAACATATTGCCGTTTACTCTCCCCAGGGAAACAGGGAGACTTCGTGGAAACTACCAAACGAAAAATCAGACATTCGGAGTCTTGTTGCGACATCGGAATACCTTTTCGCCGCCGATACCGGCACTCGATCTGTTCACCGATGGAGTCACGACGGCACTCTCGATTTGACCTTTGGCGACGATTTTGTCGTTTATGCTTCCCCAATCACGATGACCTATTCTCCCACTACGGACTTTTTGTACGTTGCGAATCCGGGGAAGCATCGTGTGGAGGTTTTTACCAAAAGTTGTGTTTACCGACCGGAATTGAGTTGGGGAGAGCCTTCTGTGAGTTTGGGCGGTTTTGCCGGTTGCTGCAATCCGATAGGACTGGCGGTGCTCGATGATGGACGCATTGTAACGGTCGAAAAGGCGGTCTCCCGGATCAAAATTTTCAAGACCGATGGGCAACTCGATTGTGTTGTGGCGGGATACGATGTTCTGGAAGACACACCGCAGAAAAAGCCGAATCAACGTTATTTTGCTGTTGCGGTGTTATCCGAAGGGTGCATTGCCGCTTTCGATTTTGAATGTGCCGTCATGCGTATTTTTGAGAGGCTGTCTTACTCCCCAAAATAACTTTTTGTTTTCAGCATTCCCTGCACCGGGCGAAAAAGGCACCTCTTGAAACGCACATCATCTGTGCTATATTTAGCGGTGGAAGACCAGTGTAGTCCTCTTAACAAATCCACTTATAACCTACTGCGAAACGCCAAAAATTGACGCTTTTCATTCCTTCCCATGCTTGAACTCATTGAACTCATCGAAATTTTTATATTAGCCATTGCCCAAGGGATCGGCGAATTTTTGCCGATCAGTTCATCGGGACACAATGCTGTCATCGCCCATCTTTTTGAGCGGTTTGGCACTCCCTTGACCGACGACAGTTCCGAGTTTGTGAAACTCAATATCCTCCTTCACGTCGGTTCACTCGTTGCCGTTTTGATCATTTTTCGGCAACGGATTATCAACATGCTCACCAAAGATTTTCGGTTGATCCCCCTGCTCATCATTGCGACCATTCCCGCCGTCGCCGTTGGCTATCCAATCCATAAACTTTTCCCCTGGCTTGAAGATTTTCTTCCGCTTATTTCGGTTTGCTTCATTGTTACCGGTCTTTTGCTCCTCTATACATTACGGCTGCCGGAAGGAACAAAAACGACTTCCACGATGAGTTGGTTGGATGCATTCACCATTGGCTGTGTGCAGGCGGTTGCGGTGTTGCCCGGCATTTCTAGGTCAGGTTCCACCATTGTTGCCGGTCTGTGTTGCAAACTCAAAAGGGAAGAGGCGGCGGCATTTTCGTTTCTCCTGTCGATACCGATCATTGTTGGCGGCGGATTGTTGGAAGGGCTTCACATGGTTAGTGATGCCAAAATAGCACACAAAATTGAACAACGTGCCGTTGAATTTTACGATGAAAACGGCTTCAGAGAGGATCAAAAAGAAGCGTATGATCTGTTTTTGCATGAATTATGCGGCAAAAAAACAGTGAAGAGGATTTTTTACAAACTAATCAACAAAGACGAATCAGAGATATTTGCAAAATGGCGAGACTCGGAAAAGGGAGAAAAAATCGAAGCCCGGATTCAGTACACCGCCGAGCAACTGCTCGCAGGAAAAACGATAGCCGACTTACAGGATTCTGCGATGCCCGGTTGGTTTTTGCTCGTTGGTGTGTTGGCAAGTTGTGTTGCCGGTATCATTGCCCTCGTTTTCCTACTGGATTGGATCAAAAAAGGAAAACTCTGGTATTTTGCCATTTGGGTTTTCGTCATGTCGCCGATTACGATGGCATTGGCACTTCTTCCGATGCCGGAGAAATCAGCACCGCAAAAACCTGCCGGGGTGCAATCGGTTGAACCCTTACAAGAAAAAGTTCTTGCCAACGAGAGAGCAAGCGAGTGGGCTCTCATTGATGAAGAACGAAGAGCCCATCCGCTAGTGGAAGAGTCCGACAAGTTGATGCCCCTCGATCCAACGGATCGTATTTGGGTAACACCGGACAGAAAAAGCGTCGTATTACTCGGTCGGGTGGCTCTGCGAGAAGGTTTTTTGGAACTGTTGGCATGCCGGGTGAGAACCAAGGAACATGAGTCGATTCTTTCGGTACGCGTCAAGCCTTATCTTATTCGTGCCGCCTTGTTGGCGGTCAATGCGAGTGAGGGAAAGCCTATGCAAATGAAGCCGGTCTTTGTCCCGGCAACGGGCGGTAGAATCGATATTACTCTGCGTTGGAAAGATGAATCGGGCACACTGCATGAGGCTCCCGCCCAAGATTGGGTTTGGGACATGTCCAGTCCCGAAGATGCTAAAAAACGAATGACCACACACTGGGTGTTCAGCGGCAGTATGGAGTATCAGGACGATGATGGTACGTACCGGTATCTAGCGGACGAGACCGGAGAACTTTTTGGGCTTTCCAATTTCGCCGGTTCGATCTTGGACGTGCCGATAGAAAGCAGTGCAGACAACACGAAGTTGCAGTTCGGTTGCTTTACCGAGCGCATCCCGCCCGTGAATACGCTGGTTACGATTGTGCTGACACCGAAGAGGTAAGGACATCTCCAGAGCGTATTATATTGCTCCATGCCGTCCGTTGCCCCCTCTCCCAAAGGGCGAGGGGGCAACGGATGGCAGTTTGTTAGCATGTTGCAGTATTCAAAAGAGACGCATCAATCATTCGCCTCTCTCGATCAGTTCCCTGTAGGGCATGTCTTTTTTGAAACAGTCCCACTCCTTTTGGAGATTTTCGAGCAACTCCGCTCGTTCTTCTTCCGTCTTTCCTCTTTCCTTTTTGGCAACGTCAACACTTTTCAAAGACATTTCCCTTGCCTTTTCAAAATCGCCTGCTTCGGCATAAGCCGCCGCCAAGGTACTCAACACGAAAGCCCTTTTGTAGTTGGTCAATTTTCCCGCTTGTTCTGCCAATTCCACTGCCCGGCGAGCATTGCGGATGGAATCAATCGGCGATGTACACAAAATCCAAGCCAAATTGTTAATCGACGTGTAATCCTCTGGGTCGGCTTCAATCAGTTTTGCCAAGATTTTAACGGCATCAAAGTGGAGTCCCAGAGAAATTGCCGCTTGCGAATCCAAATGGAGCAGCATCGAATTATTGGGGTCTGTTGCCAAAAGCGGCTTGATTCGTTCTCTTACTGCCTTGTAATTTTTACTGATCAACAGTGTTTCGAGCAACAGCAACTTGATCGCCTTTGAATCAGGTTCCTTTTGGAGGCATGATTCCAGCCAAGTTACGGCTTCATCCCATTTTTTTTGTCCCGACAGAACTTTGTTTTTGGCAACGATCCAACGTAACTCGTCGGGACTTTCCTTCAGTTGCTCCTCGACCAGCGTCATGGCTTTGTCGTAAGTCCCTTGCTTGATGTAGATGTCCACGAGAACAATTGTCCAGCCGGTCTCGTTATCAGGAAATTTTTCCTGCATTTTTTTGACAATTTCGATGGCAGCGTCGAATTCCCGCAACTCAATGAGAACCAAAATCTCTCGTAGAAACCCATGCGGACTCTCTGATATTGATTGCATTTTCTTTGCTGCGGCAAGAGCGTCGTTGTATCTTTCCAATCCAACAAGAATGTCGTACTTTTGTTCCAAAATGGAAGGTGAATTCTGATTCGTCTTCTCAGCCGCCTCTATTTCCTTCAACGCTTCTTCAAGGTTCTCCATTGCAAGGTGCACGTCGCAGCGAAGTTCCAACGTTTCCATCATTAGGTCTTTGTCACCTTGGAATTTTTCATTCAGAGAACCAAGCAGTTTTAGAGCCTGTTCGTATTGTTTCATTTTGGCATAGAGTGCTGCCTTTTTCAGATCATACCGATGCTGGTGCTGTTCGCCGTTCGTGCTTTTTTCCTTCATCGCCTCGATAATACTCATTGCCGACTCGTACTCTTTGAATTCAGCGAGCAACATGATGATTTGTTCGTGGCGGGCTATGTTGCCGCTTTCGGCGAGGGCAAGTTTTTTCAAGATGCTCTGTGCTTCTTCGTTCCGCTTCAGTTCAAACAGAGTGAGTGCGTGGAGCATGATGATTTCAGGATTTCCACTTTGGGCGGCAGTTTCCAGAACGACCGCCCGCTTCTCCGCCTCCGGTTCAAGGTCTGCTAAAAGAAGTACCACTCGAATTTGAATTTCCGGTTCATTATTGGCATGTTGGAGGGCAAGTTTGAGGGCTTCTTTTGCCCGGTCTTTGTTTCCGTCTGGAAGCAAATTGAGCAGAGCAATCTGCATATAGGGTGCCGGCTGATCTTTGATGACGGTAACTGCCTCTTCGAGATCGATTAAGGCTCTTCGGACAAGTTCCTGCGCATTTCCCGATCGAACACCCGGTTTTGCCAGTTCTTGAGCCAAAAAGAGCCCCCGCGATAATTGTGTCGAAGCCAAAAGTTGGTTGCAGTAGTCCAGATTGTCTCCAAAAAGTCCCGTCGTTTTGGCACGTTGACAGAGGACAATCACTTGGCTCAAATCCGCAACAGTACTTGCCCGAAGTTTCGCTTCGGTTGCCTGGTCAAGCAACCCTATTCCGGGATTGTCCGTATTGGCAACAGTAGAGGAACCTTCCGGGGACCTTTTTTCGGACGGGGCGGTTTCTTGAGCGGAGAGAGTGCCGGTCACGGCAATCCCAAAAATGACGAGAGCATAAAAAATTCGTTTCATCGTTCCTTGAATACTACGGATGGTTCAATTTTATCTTGCAAGTGTAACATTTTTCGCAAGAGACGCAAGTACAGCATTACAACCTACGTTCCCGGCACCACAATTTTCAGCGGCAAACTCGGATGATCGGCAAACTGAAAATCAATACCGTAAATGTTCCGCAGGTGGTCAGTGTCCATGAGGTAGCCGGGACTGCCATCGAACACGATTTTTCCTTCCGAAAGGGCAATGACGTGTGTCGCATCCAGCAATGCCCGGTTAACATCGTGCGTAACCTCAATGACCGTCTTGTTCTGCTGCTGGTTGATCGTCCGTAACAACCGTCCGATCTCGCTCTGGTATTTGTAGTCCAAATAGGTCGTCGGCTCATCCAAAAAGAGAATGTCCGCTTGCTGAACAAGAGCGGTCGCCAAGTGAACTTTCTGCATTTCGCCGCCGCTCAATGTTTCGATGGTTCGATCTTTCAGATGGGCGATTCCCATTGCGGTCAGTGCTTCCAAAACGATGTGCTGATCCTCCTCCGAGAGCGGTGCAAGCCATTTCAGGTGGGGATAGCGTCCCATTTCAACAAGTTGCCGAACGGTAAAGGAAAAAAGTTTCGAGACCGATTGCTGAACAAAAGCGATCCGGCGAGCCAAGTGAATCTGCGGTATTTGTTTCAGCGGAATGCCATCGAGCAGGATCGCTCCCGACCAACCAGTCAGGATATTGTCGAGACATTTCAGGAGCGTTGATTTTCCTGCTCCGTTCGGACCGATAATCGTAAAGTATTCACCCGACTGCACATCGAACGAGAGATCGTCGAGGAGCACCTTGTTTCCGACACGATAGGTCAGATTTTGAACTGAAATGAGCATGCGTGTAGTGTTTTATTCCACAGCAACGCGGAACAGCGGTTTGCCGAATTCGACCATTTCGCCGTTTTTCACGAGGACGGCAACGATTTTTCCTGAGCATTCCGCCTGAATTTCGTTATAGACTTTCATCGCTTCGATCAGACAGACGGTTTTTTCCGGCGATACGGTGTCTCCGACCTTGGCAAATGGGGGAGCGTCAGGACTCGATGCTGCATAAAATGTGCCCACCATTGGGCTTTTGATGACGGTTGTATTTGCGGACTCATCGGGAGTCGCAGGGGCGGCAACGACTGGCGGCAAAACGGCTGGTGGAGCGGAGTGCATCGGCATTGCCATAGCCGCACCGGACACCATTGGTGTATGAGAGCCGCGCCGAAGGGTAATTTGGCTCTCTCCTTGCTTAATTTCAAGGTCAGTCAGGTCGTTGACCTTCATCAATTCGACCAGTTGCTTGACCCGCTTCAAATCAAATGTATCGCTGGACATGAAGTCCATTGTATCATGATTTTTCTCCCCATGACAGCCGGGAGCGGCTCAAGGTAGGTCGTCCCCCAGACCGTTAACAGGTTTTCTGATTTTTGGCAAATTTTTCTGTTTTTGTCTATTTTTCTCCATACAAAGCGTTCCTTCCAACGTATCAACCATAGCGAACGGAACGGTTCGATGTAGCGGTCATCGCCAAAATGACCGGGCTTTCAACGGCGGAAATCGAACGGCTGGGTTAGAAATAATACACAAAAAACAGCAGAGACACAATCGTAAGATTGCGATTGAGCCGGTATTCAGCCATTCCCGAAGAATCCCTCTTTCCGGTTCAAGTTTGCACTCAATTTATCCGATATGCGCAGGTGTTGGTTGTGTTACTCTTTTTCCACACCTCGCCATGAAGTCGAAAGGCATCGCCGCTCTTTGTTTATTCGCACTGTCTTGCGTTTCATTGACCGGTTGTTTGAATTTGCAATTCGGCGGTAAAACACATAATTGCAACGGCTCGAAGGATGCCGAAGCACGAATCGCCATGCTGGAAAAACGAATCAATACGTTGGAACACTATGCAGGTATGACCAACTCGTCGGTTTCTCTGGCATCGGCAACGACCGAAGCCCCAAATAATTCTCCGAACTCGCGCCCTTAGTAGCAATAGTCTCTATACAAATAAACGCCCTGTAAGGGCGGCGCTGCCCTGTCTATCGACATGGCGCTTGCCCTGGGCTATGATGTTTCCGCCTTACAGGCTGGTAATGCCCCTGGCTGTCGTTCGAGTCATTCACGGCGCACGGGATTGCAACACGATATTCACCGAAATCCACTAACGAGACAACTCCAGCACATCGCTCATTCCATAGAGTCCTACCGGTTTTCCGTGCAAAAACTTGGCAGCGGCAAGGGCTCCGGTTGCATAACAGTCCCGATTCGATGCCTTCACCGTTACTTCCAATGTTTCGCCGAGCAAACCAAATAAGATCGTGTGCTCTCCCGGATTGTCTCCGATTCGGACAGCATGATACCCAATCTCGCTCCGTTTCCGCTTGCCGATGTCGCCGCGCCGACCATGTTGTTGCTCCGTGAGATTCATCTTGTCGGCAATCAGTTGTCCGAATTTCAGTGCCGTACCGCTCGGAGCATCGACTTTGAAGCGGTGATGTTTTTCGATGATTTCCACGTCGGCATCCTTTCCGCAGAGTGCCTGGGCAGCCGATTCGCAAAGTTTCATCGCCAGATTGACGGTCATACTCATACTCGGCGACCAGAGAAGCGGAATTTTAGCGGCGGCTTCCCGGAGTCTTGCAGTTTGCTCCGGCGAGAGTCCGGTCGTTGCAAAGACCAGCGGTATTTGCAGTTCGATGCAACGTTGGAGGAGAGCGTCCATCCCTTTAGGGGAGGAAAAGTCGATCAGCACGTCGATATTTTTTTTGAGTTCGGCAGTCAGAGGAATGCCGAGCATGCCGGCACCGGCAATCATTCCGACATCTTTGCCGAGCAGAGGGTGTTCGGCAATTTCCAGTGCTGCGGCGAGTGCCAAATCGGTGTCCGCTGCCGTCAGGGCGATGAGACGCTGTCCCATCCGTCCGGCGGCTCCGTTGATTCCAATACGTATTTTTGTCATGCAGTCGATTCTACCATAAAATTGCGATTCACACAAAGCCTGCCGCGTAAGTAACACGTAACCTGCGTCTTCCTCTTGACGTGTTCACATGAAACATGGTAGAATGAATCCGTTCGGCGAACCACAAACAATGAAAGGACTTTTGCAATGAGAACGTTTCCGCTTGCCACTCTATCGTGCCTGCTCCTCTTTTCCGCCATCGGGCATGCTCAACAAACTATCGTGGGAATAGGCGCAGCCTTGCAACCTGCCGAAAACGGGTACATTGTTATCGGAAACGTAATCAAAGGCGGTCCAGCGGATAAATCTGGGCAAATCCATCCGCAAGACAAAATACAAGGAATAGGGCAAGGAAAGAATGGTCGAATCGAGGACATCGCCAGCATGCCGCTTGCCGATGCGATGGCACTCATCAGAGGGGACAAAGGAACGGTCATACGTTTGGATGTCTTGCCGGGAGGGAATGGTCCTTCTAAAATCGTGGAACTCGTTCGGGACGAAATTAAGATAGAATTCACGCCGGAACAACAACTCCAACAGCAGATTGCCAACCAACTCCGTTCCTTCCAAAGCCCTTTTCGTCGGCTTCGAACTGAAGCCGATAGTCTCAATACCTTTCGCTCTCCGTGGAATGAGCAGGGAACTTGGAGGTCGTTAAATGTGATGTTACGTAACGGCGGCGAATCCGAATTGAATCTGACCGACGAACAAAAGAAGCAACTGTCGGCTTTCTACAGGAACAGTAGTCTGTCGGCGGAGTGGCATCAGCAGATGCAGCAAAATCCAACGCCGGAATACACGCAAGCAGAAGAGGCTTTAAGGGCGGCAAGGATACAGGATGATTTCTATTTTGAACGTGCCACAGAAGAGCAAAAAGATGCCTATCGGGAAGCATACCTCGCTCAACTGAATCTTTGGGCATCGGACATGCAAACGAAGATTCAGGAAACATTAACTCCCGAACAAATGCTTAAAGTCCGAAAATTTGAACTGCAACTGATGTCGGAAGCGGTTCCCTTTCCTTCGATGTTTGATGTTCTTGATTTGACCAGTGATCAAAAAAGGGAAATTAAAAGGATTGCCGATGACTTGAGAGCCGAGTTTGACCGCCTCACGTTGGAAGCCGCTGCGCTTAAAGCCGAGACTGTAGCATCGGCATACAAATTGCTCGGAGGAAAATCCTTTTCTTCATTAGAAGAATTCAACAAAGCCAGAGCCGATGCTTACTGGAACTATGCTCCGAATGAGGCACTACGCAAAAAAAATGCTGATTTAGGGGAGCGGTGGAAAAAATTGTTAACGACCTTGCAAGACCGTTCGATGAATGTGCTGACCGACGAACAACTGGACAAGATGGCACAAATTTTTGACGAAACGCCGGAGTTTGCCAAAAAATTGCTTGCCCACATGAAAGCAACACGGGATGAACAAAAGAAGTCGCCGACTTACGTGCCGGGACCTGATTCGTGGCAGCCGGGCAAGCCGATGCCGGTAGAGTTTAAGGAAGAACGAAAACAGGGCAATTTTCCACGCCCACGAAGTACATGAAAAAACACTTTTGGTTCCTTAAACCATGAACGAATTTCTCGATTTAGACGAAGTGCAACTGGACATTGGCCGCCGCAACCGGTGCGGATTTCCCGAAGTGGTGTATGGCGAAGGGAAAACCAAGGAAACGATCCTCAAAATTTTTCAAACCTTTGCAGAAAATGAGATCGATGCCTTTGCGACTCGCATTGATGCTGAAAAAGGGGAGTGTTTGCAAAATTACTTTGCCGCAACCAAACGCACGTTTCGTTACAACTCAACCGCACGGACATTCCGGCTCTTTCCGACTGACAACACCGTCACCAGCGTTCATGGCAAAGTTGCTGTCATTTCGGCGGGTACGAGCGATGCGCCGGTTGCCGAAGAGGCACGAGAAACTGCCCTCTGGACAGGAGCGGAAGTGGTCTATTTCCAAGACATCGGCGTTGCCGGTCCGCAACGTTTGCAGGCAAAATTGCCGATGATCCAAGATGCCGCCGCCATTGTCGTCGTGGCTGGAATGGAAGGAGCCTTGCCGAGCGTGGTGGGCGGTTATGTTTCCTGTCCGATCATTGCTGTTCCGACAAGCGTCGGCTATGGAGCCAACTTTGCCGGATTGGCTGCGCTGCTGGGCATGCTGAATAGTTGTGCCTCCAATGTTACCGTCGTGAACATTGATGCGGGCTTCAAAGCGGGATACGTCGCGGGATTGATTGCGAAAGGAGTCAGCAAGCGATAGAAAGTCTTCACCGTTCCCTTTCGGCAAGATAGCGTTCGGCATCTAACGCTGCCATGCATCCGCCAGCGGCAGCAGTGTTTGCTTGCCGGTAGTAATCATCAGCCGCATCGCCTGCCGCAAATACGCCCGGCACACTCGTATTCGACCGAAAAGGTATTGGACGAACAATGTATCCTTTGTCCGTGAGGTCAACCTTGCCGGTTAAAAATTGTGTGTTCGGCGTGTGTCCAATCGCTACAAAAACGCCGCCAACCGCAATCTCCCTGTCGGGCTGTCCTGCCGTACTTTGAAGCAGTATTCCCGTGACTCCCTCTTTGTCGTTTCCCAAAATCTCTTTCGGGACCGTATTCCATAGAATTTCCACTTTCGTATGTTCCATTGCTTTTTGAGCAACGGCTTTCGATGCCCGAAGTTCATTCCGGCGGTGAATCACATAGACTTTTGCGGCGGTTTTCGTCAAATAGAGGGCTTCTCCCACAGCGGCATCGCCTCCTCCAACGACGGCAATCGGCACATCACGGAACCGAGGCAATCCGCCGTCGCAAACGGCACAAGCACTGACTCCCCGATTTTTGAATCGCTCCTCCGACGGCAACCCAAGATAGTTGGCACTCGCACCGGTTGCCACGATGACTGTCTTCGTTTCGTACGTTTTTCCATCGGAGCCTGTCAATTTCAACGGGAAACCGGAAAAGTCCGCATCGACTGCGTCGGTTGTCACGACTCGCGTACCAAAGTGGACTGCTTGAGCGCGGGTCAGTTCGACGAGTTCTGCACCGGAAATGCGCAGTTCATCGGGTTCATGGGGAACGAGCATTGCAAGCCGGTCTCTTGGAATTGCCGAGTTGAGATATTCGGTCAGTTTTCCGGGAGGAAAGCCGGGAAAATTTTCGACTTCGGAGGTGAGAGCGAGTTGCCCCATCGGAAGCGTTCCTTTTTCTTGATTTTCTTGGGTAATATCCCCTTCGAGGACGAGCGGGTTGAGCGATGCCCTCGCCGCATAAACCGCCGCCGTCCACGCCGCCGGTCCACTGCCGATAATGATAATGTTTTCCATTACGCTATTATAGCATAAATTAGTGTATGATAATTTATGATCGCCAGAAGGTGGTTTTGGGTACCGGTATTGTTTGTTTGAGCCTTGTTTTTCAGTGTTAAAATGCAAATTTTGTTTTCCCTCTTGTAAAAGCGATGTTTCAATGTATAATGGTTGACCACATTGGGTCGGTAGCTCAGTTGGTTAGAGCGGGGGACTCATAATCCCTAGGTCGTGGGTTCAAGTCCTACCCGACCTATTGAGAGGGGGATTTTGCCCCTCTTTTTCTTTCGCCATGTGCAAGCCTTTTGTCAAATACTCATCACGAAAAAACATCGCTCGATAACTGCTATCGTCAATTCGCTTTTCGGCATCCTCTACCGAAATGTTTCCATTGAAAAAGTCGCAAATAGTTGACATCATTGAATTTATCTCATTATCCGCCGACTTGAATTCGTAACTTGATTCCCAGTTGTCAATCAACTCTTTAGCGGTCATGTCCAATCCAAGCGGACGACAAATGCTCTCTTTCACGACCGCTTCTTGCCATTGACTATCCCTATCCGAGCGTAGCCGACCGCCGGGCGGCGATCTACCTGTCGAGATTTTTTAACAAACTTGTCAACGGACTGACTCGGAGACGGAACGACATGACGACATGGCGATCCAGTCCGATTTCCGGCTTTTGTCGGCAAGATTATCCCTTGTCTATGCGGCAGGCTCTGTTATAATCTGGGGCAAACTTAACTCCAACCTCACCCTTTTTTGCCGAACATGAGTAATTTGGTCAGTCCTAAACTTCCGAAAACGGACATCAAGAAAGTTGCGATCCTCTTTTCAGGTGGTCCCGCCCCGACCGCCAACGCCGTCATTGGCAGTGCCGCCATCTGCTTTGCCAGAGCAGGAATCGAAGTTTACGGCATGAAACACGGTTACACCGCACTCGTCAACTATCAAGACGGACAAAAATGGGAAGAAGGCAAACATTACGTCCGGCTGGATAAACAGATCGGCGAAGGGCTTCGTACCGCAAGGGGAATCACCATCGGCACCGCCAGAGTCAATCCGGGAAAAATGCTGAAAGCACCCATTGACCTTAAAGACCCGGAAAAAACCGCCCCGCTCACGACCGTCTATAAGGCTCTCCGCTCTTTGGACATTGATGCAATCATTTCCATCGGTGGAGATGATACTCTCACGACAGCGGCAAAGTTGAAACTCGTCATGGACGCTCTGCCGGATAATGAAAAGCGGATCAAAGTCATCCATCTTCCCAAAACCATTGACAACGACTACCAGGGGATCGACTTTACGTTCGGCTATTTTACCGCCGTCGAAATGCTTTCAACCGAAATACGGAATCTGTTGGCGGACTCCGAAGCGACCGGAACCGGTTATGTTGCACAACTTATGGGTCGCAAAGCCGCCTGGCTTGCCTATGGAGCCTCCATTGCCGGTGAGGGCAGCATGGTCATCGGACTCGAAGACATTCACCAAAACTGGTACGATTCCGAGCCGACCATTGATCCCGAAACAGGCAACGAAGTGATGGGCAAGGACGGTAAACCGCTCATGCGGCAGGTATTCGATGTCCAAAAAGTGGTGAACCGATGCGTGGATGTCATTCAAGCCCGTGAATCGGAAAACAAGCCGGCATTTGTAGTGGTGGTCTCGGAGGGCTTGGCAGAATATCTTCCGCTTGCCGAAATCAAGATGTGCTGTTCCGATGACGAGTACCGATCCTTGAAGCCGGATACGTTCGGACATTTTCCGGTGTCGCAACTCAAATACAGTAGCCGATTGGGACGTTTGATTACCGAAGAATACACGCGTCGCACCGGCA
>Ga0082212_10004959_pt1 | contig 18338 bp, 5 predicted proteins | sample TergutNt197P3_FD_71548 | JGI IMG/M metagenome (GOLD analysis project Ga0082212, IMG submission 71548) | Neocapritermes taracua P3 segment gut microbial communities from Petit-Saut dam, French Guiana - Nt197 P3 | ecosystem: Host-associated > Arthropoda: Insects > Digestive system > Gut ...
ACCGGCAGCGGCCATGACGTTGGCGCCGTATTGGCTCATGCCGACGCCGTGCCCGAAACCTGTCGTAGTGAATACGAACTCATCACTAATAAGTTCCAGCTTAAAAGCCGTGGAGCGCAGGTTGAACAGCGAACGCAGCGATGTGCCTTTTATCCGCACTCCGCCTATCGGATACTCGTAGACCCTGCCGCTGTCTGTGTAGGTAATGTTTGACGTCAATATCAGCGGCTCACCCCCGTCCGTAAAAGCCGCGTCGGGATAGGCGTTCCTGATTTTCGCGTAAAAGTCGCCCCGGGGAACACGCACGGTCGAAATATAGCCGGGGACGTCTTCCGCTGTTTCCGGGCTGTCTACGCTTACGAGATACGGCAGATCGTCTATCCAGACGCTGCCGCTTGCCTCTGTTTTACCGGCCGATGACGAATGGAATACAGCCAGTACAGGCACATCGTCATATGACATGTAAACTCCGTCCGTATCGATGACTGCGCTGATTATCCTGTTTATATTCTTCTCGTAGCCGGCGCCCCATTCATCACGGAGGCGCGAGTCGCCCTTGAATGCGGTGCAGCATGAAACCTCTGTGCAGACGTGCGCTTCGGGATGGCGCGATTTGGGCGCCACTTTCATTATATGCATCGCGTTTGTCCTTGCGGCGGCAGCCTGCGCTTTCAGGGCCTCGGTCTCAAAAGAGGCGAGCATTTCCGCGGCTACTACGCCGATGAGATAGCGTTCCATTGTCATTTCGACTACTTCGCCGCCGGCCAGCACGCGTATCATGACGCCGTTATCGGCGCGTTCGCCCTGCGGTATCAAAACCTCGATCGGGGGAGGTCCGGCAAACCTCTCCGGCTGCTGCGGGGCGGGTCCGGAGAGCGTCGCCGCCGCTGCCAGTAACATTACGGCAATGCTGAGTAATCCTGAAGACGTCTTACGTTTAATCATATCTTTCAATGCTTTCAATACTTGACTGACAGAACTATCTGATGTAAAATCGACCTGATAATATTTGATTGGACTGAACATATGCGAATTTTTTCCGTTTTTATGCCTTTTTTTGCGCTCATCGCAGGCGCGGCCGGTTTTTATCTCAGGCTGATGGAACTGATGAACGTATTCGATGCGGACACGGGGCTGCCTGCCCGCGGAGCCGGCGTCACGCTTGGGTTGGTGGCGCTGTCGGTGTTGTTCCTGCTGCTCGCGTTCGTGTTTTGCCTGCGTGTCGCGGATAAACACGTGTCGCCGGCCGGGTTTGAAAACGCGTTTGGCACAGATCCTCTGACATATCCGTTTGCGTTTTCCATAATAGGGTTGGTTTGGCTTGTGGCTACTATAAAGCAGTTTCTGGATCTGAAAAGTTCGGGTACGCTGCTCCAGGGCGACTTGTATTTCCTGATACTGTCGGCACTGGCGGCGCTGTCTGTCGCGTTTTTCGCCATTGAGATGTATCAGGACCCCCGCAGGAAGATGACGTTCGCCCTGAGTATGGTCCCGACGCTGTTCATGTGTTTCTGGCTTATTCTGATTTACAAGCAGAACGCGGCGAACCCTGTTCTTCTCAGCTATTGCTATCAATGCCTCGCAGTGATCGCGTCGGCTCTAGGGTTTTATTTCACGTCGGGGTTCGTTTATAATAAGCCGGCGCCGGGTAAGACTATTTTCTTCTATTTGGCCGCGGTATACTTCGGGTTCGTTACGCTGGCAGACGGGCATGACACTACGATCAGGCTGATTTTTGCCGCGATAATTGCCATGAACGTGACGTACTCGTCTATGCTTATAAGGAATCTGCGTTTGAAAAAGGCTTAGGAAGCGCAGACCGTATACCGTCGTCATTGATCATTGTACCACATATCGGGCAGTTTTGCATGAAGAAATTGAAGCAAAATAACCGATTGACAAACCTTCTGTTAAAAGCTATAATCAGCTTAATTCGCGAGAGTGCTGGAACAGGTAGACAGGCACGTTTGAGGGGCGTGTGTCTAGTGGCGTGTGGGTTCAAGTCCCATCTCTCGCACCACCCTCTTCCCCAGGAGAACTTGAGTTTTCAGGTTCTTTGGGTAAGAGGGTTTTTCCTGCATTTACCACAACTAATACAGAAACCTCATTGGTAAGGAGGAAAGTCATGTTTTGTCCGAAATGCGGGGCGTCGCTTGCCGACAGCGTGCAGTTTTGTCCAAATTGCGGTATGCAGACGGGCGCCTCTCCAACACCCCAGGGCAGACCACAGCAGCAATACAGCGCACCGCCGCCGCAGCAATACAGCGCACCGCCGCTTAAAAAAGACAATAAAAAACTGATGACTATAATTATCCCGGTCGGAGTGGTAGTCCTGGCAGCGATCGTGTTTTTCGTTCTCTTGCTGACAGGTGTGCTGTCGTTTGGGAAAAAAGGCAACGCTGATGTGTCAGCGCCGCCCCCGCCGCCCCCGACGCGACCCGCTTCAGCGAACCCGACGGAACCGTCGCAGCCTGCCGCGACAGCGACGCCTGAACCCGGAGTTCCCGGCACACCGACCACCGGAAGTCAGGAGTCACCGCCTGCCGATGACGGTAACGCGATCCCCGGCGGCGGCGGTTCAGTACAAGTTGACGGCGATACTGAGTTTATTTTTACGCCGGATCAGTCCGGAATGTGGGAGATGAGTACGTCGGGCGCAGGCGACGTCTCTGTGGATTTAGCCGTCTATAACGCTGAAGGAAAATTGCTCGGCAATGATAGCAGTCACGAAGCCGGCGGCTACGACGCCCGGTTTGCCAGATACCTGAAGGCGGGAGAAACGTATACTATCTATGCGGAAGAATCCTGGCTTGGCGGGTCGGGGAGCTACGTTCTGACGGTTACGCACAGTAACGACTTTTTCCTGCCGGGCGCCGGCGGAACATTATATGTCGAAGGCAGCAGAAGCCAATATATGTTTACACCGGATTCTTCCGGATCATGGGAGCTGCGTGCGACGGACGCCTATGACACATTTGCGGTTATATGGATAACAGACGAATCCGGCAACGAACTTGCGCGCGCGACAGGCGACGAGTACAGCTATTCCCAGGGTGTTGATACAGTACTCAATGCAACTCTTGAAGCCGGGACGCTTTACCTCCTCAATGCGGTCAACTATAACCAGGACGGCAGCTACTCTCTGATAGTCAGACCCGCGTCCGGTCTGACGCCGGCCGGAGACATGTATTCGGCATACCACAAAGTCCTCAAAGACTTGGCGGACCAGTATGGTATGTATTACTCCTGGCCGGACGAAAACGGCTTATGGCGTGCGCATTTGATAGATATCGACGGCAACGGGACGGAAGAACTGGTTATCTATGTTATAACCTATGGAACAGATTATAGCAGCGGTTATTTAGTATATGGATACGACCATATGGCGGGAGAAGCGGTACTTATTGAGGATCATCGCAGGGCAGCTGTAGAGCTTTATGACGTCCAGATAAACAGGGGGGCGGACGGGAAAGTTTATGTCCATAACTACAACGGGCAGAGCTTCGAATACTCCGGTGATTTTTGCACCCTCGACGGCGGCGTGTGGAAGCGCGTACTAAGTTGGGAACTGAGGCTGGATGAAGACTTTAGACCATACAAGTACACAATAGACGGAATTGAATACACGGACATAGCCGCCGCAAACGAAATACTGGATAAGTATGAGGCAGAGCAGATATTTTCTTTCAAAGTCTATGAGTGGGATATTGACAAGCCACAGCCGGAAAACAATATAGATGAAATGATTTTGCACCTGTATTACGGAGTCGAGGGTGGCTAGTGAGACAGTACACCAGATAACCTGACATAAGTGCGCAGGACAGGGACGTGACAGGGCAATAGTTTTTTAGCAAGTTACAAGCAGTGAAGATTTTGAAGATCTGTATTCACGGAATTAACAACGCAACCGGGTGTGCTGAGGTTAAAACCAATTATTGGTTTTAACCTCAACCCCTGCGGCGCAATAGTTTTGGATAGTGGGCATTATGCCCACTATCCTCTTTTTGCAATAGTAGGACAGGGAACCGTCCCCTGTCGCAGAGGTTAAAGCCAATTATTGGCTTTAACCTCTGCCCTTGCGGCGCAATAGTTTTGGATGGTGGTCAAAATGACCACCATCCAATTTTCCAATAATAGGACAGGGAACCGTCCCCTGTCGCACTAATGTTTAAAGCTGCTGTTACCCGAATGTCTTACCTGTGAACCGCTCGGCGGGGAGTATCACGCGGCTGATTATCGCGGCGGCCTCGGCGCGGATTATGTTGCTGTTGGGGTTGAACGTGCCCGAAGCGTCGCTGCCGCCCAGGACGCCGGCTTTGTACATCAGGATTATCGCGGCGCTGTACGGGGTGGTGGCGTTCACGTCCGGCAGGGCGTTGACCGTGTTTTGCGCCGCGAACTCAGATATCGGTAAAGCCCCTGAGAAGATATACGCCATCTCGGCGCGGGTCGCCGGCCTGCTGTAGTTCCCGGCGAACATATCCGCCGTGATAATATCGTTGGCTATCGAGTAGTCAACGTATACCTGGTACCACGGCACGCCCTGCGTGAATTCGCCCGAACCTGTTTTGTATATTTTGTGGATACGCGACGCTACAGCCAGCGCTTCGGCGACGGTCATGTACCCGGACTGGTTGAAGGTCCCGTCGCTGTTGCCAGCCATCAGGCCGTATTCAAAGGCGAGCGCCACGACTTTCTGATTGTTGAACCCGTACCACGCGTTTTCGTTGACGTCCGGGAACTGCCCGGACTGATACGTGTTAATTTTCTTGAAATTAGTCATCGAGTTCGGAGTGACCGGCGTGGTTGTCGTCGCCGCGACCGTCAGTGTGAACGCCGCCGATTCCACCCCGTCGATGGTCAGCTTCAGCGTATTCGTTACGCCCGCCACTGTCGATGTACTGCCGGACAGCATAAGCGTGCCGCTGTTGTTGTTTATCTGCACCTGCCCCTGGACGGTTACTCCCGTGGGGAGGTTTGACACAGTTACAGGGTAAGCCCCGTTTATGATGTTTGCCGTTGTTATCGGGAAACTAACTGTGCCTGCCGCGCCCTGCGTCAGCGTTCCGGATTGCGCGCCGACGGCGGCTGTTTTTCCTTGTACCCATTTTGCGTAAAGCGTAATATTCGCGGTTACCGGTGTGCTGAAATTATACGCGTTCGTGCAAGCCGAATCAGTGAACCAGCCTCCGAATGTAAAGCCAGTTCTGGTCGGGTCGGCGGGTTTTGTCGCCACGGAGCCGGAATTGACAGTCTGTGCAGCCACCGCGCTGCCGCCGCCGGAGTTGAATGTGACGGTGAACCCTTGTACCCATTTTGCGTAAAGCGTAATATTCGCGGTTACCGGTGTGCTGAAGTCATATGCGTTGATACATGCCTCCTCTTTATACCAGCCTCCGAAGGTATAGCCCGCTCTGGACGGGTCGGCGGGTTTTGCAACCGTGTCTCCCGCGTTGACTACTACGGGATAGGCAGGAGAGTTTCCGCCGTTGGAGTTGACTGTGACGTTATATTTTGTGACTGCCTGACCGACCGTAACGCCGCTTATCGGGAAGAAGCCGGTGTTCGAGCCGTTGGCGTAGCTGATACCGTTTTGAGAGCCGCTCTTATTCCAAACCGCGGTCGCCCCGGAGGGCGCAACGGTCAGGTCATCCGATGACATTATGGTATACGCTGTGTTCCCCGCGCCTATGTCCCAGGCGCAGACCACGGCCGGCGCTGTGATCGTTGGGGCGCCGCCGTTACTCATTCTAATAGCATTGCTGTCAGGATTACTTGAAAACACAAAGCCACCACTCACATCTACTGTGGTATTTGTGCTTGCGGAATGAATAAATATTGCATTCCTTATCAAGTCTATTGAACTTATCACTGTGCCTCCGCTAACCGTAATGGAGTTATTCTCGCCCGTAACATAGATGGCCTCGCTACTTGACGAAACGATTGTACCGTCGCTCACAGTAACTGAAGCGTTTGTGCATGAAAGATAGATAGCGTTTCCTCTTGCGGCACTCACTGTGCCCCCGTTCACATCGATAGTTGAGTTTGATCCAGAAACGTAGATAGCATGTCCCGTCCCGTTGTGCATTATTGAACCGCCCGGCTCAACCCTAAACGTCCCAGAACCATGTAAATGAATCATATTGTCACCTTGCATAGTGCCGCTGTACGAAGCCTTCCACATTACCGTCACGTCGGAGTTAATGTTCAGTATCAGAAGGTTCACCGCGCCGGTGACTGTTCCTCTGACATGAACGAATGTCCTATGGTTGACAGGGTTTACGAAAACCTCGTAAACTTCAAGCTCGCCTTGTCCTCCGTGGTCAAAACCTTCGATTTGTGTTTTCAGTTGGTTCCCGTTGTCCGCGTTTGCCGTCAGCGGGAACGCCGCAAACAGGCTGAACACCAACGCAAGAGACAGCATTGTGGAAAAGAGCCTTTTTGATTTGATTTTCATTTTTGATTTCCTCCTGTTATATTTAAAAATCATGTTTGAAGTGGAATTCTTTGGAGCCGCTTACTGTTCCGAGCAGGACATTGAGATGGTAGCCTATCTTTATATCAGCCTTAGCGTGTAATCTGGAATCATTGGGGTTAGTCTGACTGCCTTTCGCCAAAGTGCCCACAGCGTCCGCGTAAATGTTGATGATGTTCCATTTCGCGCCAAACGCGTTGATGCCTCCCTTGATACCGCCATGTATCCACAAATTCAGTTCAAAATAATTCGACGCGTTTTGCCGGAACTCATATATGCCATCAGCGCCGAATTTCAGAAAACCGCGCGCGTATATGATATACAAGTCGATATCGACGTCCATGCCCGCTTCTACCTTCATCGCGATGAAGCTGGTGTCATCCTTTGCGACCCTGAAGCAAAATCCCGCGCCCAGCTCCGCGACGCCAAGTATTTTCCCCAGCTTCAGCGTTTCCGGGTACCCGATGTAGACCCCGAACAACATCGGTCTCAGTCCGACTTCATAGCCTATGCTGCCGCTTATATCGAAAATCAGGAGGGGAATATTTTTCACCGTGCAAGATACCGAGAAGTAGCGCTCGGGATGGCTGTAACAAATGGACGCCGCCGCTACAAGCTTGAAATCCTTCAGGTTCGTTTTTGCCATAAGGTTACCGCTCGCCGATATTATCGGGCCCGAGCTGATGTACATATACATATCCTTTATCATAACCGCGTTGCCCAGGGTCATATCGCCGATAAGGCCGATACCCGTCGTCGAACCTGCTCCGCGATATACCGGGACCTTTTTGATGTATTCCTCCAGTCCTTCAAAACTTCTCGGGAAAGAGCCGGGGGTCTTTATATCCGTCTGCGGTTCCAGATTGTGGAAGAACAGCCCTGCGAAATTCTTGACTTTCATGATCGAAAGATCGATTTTGCTGTCCTCGTCGACAGCCGCCACGCCGACCGCGTAGTAACAGCGTTTGTTCCGCATGTCGTAGCCGAAGCGTATAGTCGTCTTTGCGTCGACGCCTTGCAGGGCGTCCAGCATACCGAAAGTGAGCGTATCCGCGTCAAATTCTATGAGGCCCTCGCCGAGCATCCCGAGGTCGATATATTTGGAAAGCTCCTCGGTCAGTTTGTCTTTTATATCCTGGGCGATCCCCTGCAGGCTATTGATAGCATTCTGCTTATATTCTTCGAGCGCGGCCTTGGCTTGTTGTTTGTATGCTTCTATCTGGTCTTGCGCCATGCCTTTCATTTGATCGATCTGGTCTTCCACCGCGTCCTGGAATCTGGCGATCTCGGATTCCAGCGCCTTCTGGTATGCTTTGGCCTGTTCCTGCGCCGTGCCCATAGCGTCGTTGAAATATTCGTCGGGGTTGGGATAGGCAGGCGTCGGCGGCAGCGGCGGCTGGTTCGAAGACAGGAACACATACTGTATATCCGTGTCGCCGCCCCGCGCGCTTACGGGCGTCGCCGCGATATTGCCTGTCGCTGTGAGGTTCGGCACAAGCTTGCCTCTGATCTCCACACTTTCGTCTAAGTTTGCGTTAAGGTCTGATACACATTCATCGTACAGCACTCTTGGTTTCTTAGATTCCATAAACTCGTCATAATACTGTTCGCCTTCGTAAATTTGATGCGCATAGTCATAGCGCTGCATGACTATCGAATCTGTTGTTTCCTGGCCCAACGGGATATTCTCGGACAGCAGAGTCGACCCGAGCAGAGTGAGGTGCACAGGGATATCCTTGTTTATCTCGAACCGTCGCCCGCTCATGCCAACCAGATCGGCAAACATGCATGTAATGTCAAACTGGCGGACTTCCATGGTAAAGCCCTGGAACCGGACGTTTGACGGCTTATCCAGTTGGACGTTGCCATACTTGCGCGCCGGGTTGTTTGCCTCGTTGGTCTTCTCCATCTGCGCAGGTATGATAAAATTGATGAACGAGAGCGGTTCGTCTGCGGTTTGCACCTCGTCCGTACCTATTATCATGCTGCCGTTCATATGCAGGCCGTCTTCTCTGAAGAAACCGCCGTCGACGACCATATCCACACCCGGGCCGAACGCACCGGTTATAATGGTCGGGGCTATGGAGCACAGTATTTCGCCGGCTCTGCCGTCGGCGTTATCCTCTTTGTTTGTGTATATTTTTGCTTTGACCCAGTTAAAGTCAAGCAGCTCCAGCAAGACCTCGGTGTTGATTTCCATGTTGACGCGGTTGGCGTACATATCCAGCAGCACGTCAAAGACCTTCACGTCCTCGAAACCGCCGAACCCCTCGCCGAATACCGCTCGGACTCCGGCGTCGTTGTACATGTACGTCTGATAGTTGAAGCCGTTGAGGTCGTAGATCATTTCTCCGGGCGCGAGGTCAAACGAAATAGCCGGTATCGATTTATCCTTCGGCTGTATGTAATACTCCGGCAGCGACACTGTGCCTCCGTGCAAAATAATGCCCACCCAAAAGTCTTTTTGGGTTTCTTTCGGAAGCATGTCTTCTTTTCGCTCGTATTCGTTGGGTTCCTGCTTGTTCCAATCGCTGAAAGGCTCGATATGGCTGTCGCGGTCGAGGTCTACGCTAACAAATGTACGCGATACGACGACGGCCTGATCGCGCTGCTGTTTCACGCCTAAATTTCGGTTGGTCACGCGGGTCTCCGTCATTAAGGCGTTCTCCACGGTGAAACCTTTTCCGCTCCAGCCTTCAACGTTGATTTCCACAAAGGAGCACAAATCCTGCAGATCCTCGTCTTCCGGCACGATGAGCAGCGAATTTTGCTGCACGATCTGGCCGAAGTGGAGGAGTTTTTCATCCAGCGACATTTGCAGGTACGCGTTTTCACCGATATATCCGTCGCTCCCTTTCATGTCCGTATGGGACGTCACATACTGATCGTACAGTTCATCCATTTCGTTCGTGTCCGGGTGAAGCCCGGCATACGCGGCTGTTACAACGTCTTCATTAGTGTTTTCGCGCTCGAAAGGCAAAATCAGCCGGCCCTGTAAATAGCTGTTGCTTGCCCCAACGCCGTCTCTAAGAGTAAGAAACGCACTGGTCACGCGCAGCAGGGCGCCGCCCGGAACCAACATCTGAAGGCTTTGAGTCTCACGGGAGATCGACAAATATCCGTTCAACTCACCGTTTATTCCGAAAGCCAACGACGAAACTTCATCAAACTCAATGCCTTCGTTGTTCAGCGTTTCAAGATGGGACTTCATGGATACACCGGTAACGGCGCTCAGCGTAATAAACCTGTCATCGTGCAGCGTCGCACCGTCAAAACTGATCCATACCTCTTTGCAGCCATGAATCGTAAACTGATGATAGCGGATATCCGGCAGGTTTTGCCTGGCAACAATGAATCCGGTCCTTAATTCCGCGTCGATAAACTTTAAAGCGTACATGTCGCCCATCAGATTTCTGTCCGCCTCGGTGCTTTTTACATAACCGCTGACACGCGGTTTTTCAGCGCCAAATCCGGGAAAAAGCTCCAGGCTTGCTATCGTCAAGCCGATCTCAGGCATTTCAAAGGGTTCGGAGATGTAAACGGTGCCCGCAATCATTTCCCAGTAGACGGATCGCTCCTCGAAGCGCGCGTTGCATATTTTTACCGGAGTAGGCTCATCACCTAAATGCAGAAGCGCCGTGCCGAAATATCCGTAAGCATCTGTGGGGGTTGACGCCAACACCACCATGTCGCGCGCCCAGGTCACATTTACATCTGATAGCAGAAATGTTTGAGCCTCCGCTCTTATCACCCTCACGTCGTCGAAGTGTTTAGTATCCTGCACCTGTTGCACTAACGTAACCGACTGCATCTCATGGATTTGCGGCATACCGGGCTGGGCCGCGGGCTGCGCTGTTTCCACGCCCGGACTGTACGTTACATAAGACGCCTGAGCCGCGCCCTGCACGGCTGACAGGTTCGGGGCGTAGTATAGCTGGGTTATTGCCGGCGGCGACTCATCCGGGATCATATCCCCCCTCGGAAAGACCGGCCGCATTTCGGACGTTACCGTGATAGTAAAGTCAAACGTATCGCTGCCAATAGCGTTGGTCACCCTGACGATAAAGTTGTAAGTGCCGGTATCAATAGATCCTTTGATTGTCAGCATTCCCGCTTCGTCTATGCTCGCCTCTTCAGGAACGGTAGCGATGTGAGTGATTGCGCGAACGGGCTCCAGCGTCCAGTACAGAGGCGTACTGCCGGTGGCTGTGAACTGCATCGTATAGTCGGTTCCCCGGGTCATTTGGTTCGCGTACATCGTGTTAGTGATCCTTGGCGCCGTTCGCGTATCTGCTACATACAGCGTACATAGCCGCGTATCTGAACCGACGTCGTTCGTAGCTCTGATAACAAAGTACCATGTCCCCTCAGTCGCCCGCGCGGTAGTGGTCAGCACGCCGGTCGAGGGGTTGATCTCTACAAAGATCGGCAGCGCCATTTTGTCCGACGCTTCCAGCGACCAGGTTATGGGGGTGCTTCCGGTGGCATAGACCGGAACGTTCAAACCCTGCCCGCCGAAGGTCACTTCAAAATTATACCCGTGCCTTTCATCCGCGATGACCGGCGGCGTTCGAGAGGCCGCCACTTCTAGCGTGAAGCTCGCCGTGCTTGTCCCCGCCGTGTTCGTCGCGGTCGCCGTCACAGTGTAAACCCCCGCCGCAAGGTTGTCCGGCGCGCTCACTGTCTTTGCCGCCTGGTTTACGGTAAACCCGGAAACGGAGCCGCCGCGCTCGTTTGCCGCAGCGACCGTGACCGTGATCGGCTCGGTCCCCGTCAGGGTATACGGGGTTTGGAAAGCCGCGCCCTGCTGCGCGTTGAATCTAACGCTGCTGAACGATATAACAGGCGGTGCGGCAGACGCCGTCACTTCGAGCGCGAAACTCGCCGTGCTTGACCCCGCTGTGTTCGTTGCGGTCGCCGTCACAGTGTACGACCCCGCCGCAAGGTTGCCCGGCGCGCTCACTGTCCTGGCCGCCGAGTTGACGGTAAAGCCGGAAACAGGGGCGCCGCGCTCGTTTGTCGCCGTGACTTCTACCCTGATAGGCTCGGTCCCGGTCAGGGTGTACGGGGCCTGGAAAGCCTCGCCCTGCTGCGCGGTGAACCTTGCGCTGCTGAACGTGATGACCGGCGGGGTTGCAGTCGCAGTCACTTCGAGCGTGAATGACGCGGTGCTTTCACCGACGCTGTTTACCGCCGTAGCGGTCACGGTATATAAGCCGGGCGCAAGGCTGTTCGGCGCGCTAATTGTTTTATTTGCCGCATTGATGGTAAACCCGGAAACAGGGGCGCCGCGCTCATTGGCCGCCGCGACGGCGACTCTTATGGGTTCGGTCCCCGTCAGTGTGTACGACGTCTGGAAAGCCGTGCCCTGCTGCGCGCTGAAACGGTCGCCGCTCACCGTGATCACCGGGGCGACAGCTGCTGATTCCACAGTGAAACTGAACGAAGCCATGCCCGTTCCGAAGTCGTTCTCCGCGGTCAGAATCACGCCGTAATCTCCTTCCGGCAGCGTGTCGGGGACGGTGATGGTTTTCACGCGCTCGTCGACGGTCAGGCCGTCGATAGCAGCGCCGGCCCTCGCCGAACCTTCTATGGTAAATGTGATAGGTTCATCTCCGGTCACGGTGAAGGGTACGATCAGGCGATCGCCCTGCGGGACCGTAAACGGCCCTCCCTGTATATTCACTGCGGGAGGGATTCCCGTCTCGAGGACAAATCTCGGTATGTACGGTTCAATGCCTAAAGTAAATGTACGCCGTACCAATACCGGATCGGAAAAATCGCTGAGATATCCGCCTGTGTCCAGCACCCTCACCCTGTACCAGTTGAAGGCAAAGGGGTCGGCGCCTTCGTCCACCCATTTAGGCTCAAACACCATCGGGCTCGCCTGATAATACTCCCCGTCCCTTGCGTTCGAATGGTAGACGATATAGCCCACCGTCTCCATGAGGCATTGCTCTGCTGTGAGGGGGTGCATCGTCGGGGTGTTCCAACTGAGCGTAGGCTGGATTTGTGTGGTATCGGCTTTCAGACCTTCGATCTTGTCGAACGGGCCGCTCCTGCGCGGCGTGGCGGTTACAGGTTCCGGGCGGGTGGAGCCGAGGTTATCGTCGTTCCACGCCTGCACGGTGTATAGATAATTCCTGCCGTACAGCGCCGTGCCGCCGTTCTCCACCGTGTAGTCCATGATGGACAGAGGCTTGAGCATACCCGCCAGCCCCGTATCGGAGCCGAGTACCTCTTCGGCGGTGTTTTCGTCGACTTTCAGCGTACCTATCGGAGTCCATCCGACGCGGCTTATCATCCCGACGGACAGATTGTGGTAGCTGGTCAGCGCGAGCGGGCCAAGGTCGTCGAGAATCATGTTGAAAGCGCTAAACTTGCCCTCTGTGGAGAGATTATGTATAGAGTCCATCGTATCCGAAGTCGCGAAATTGAGCGTATTGAAGCGGCTGATGGCGTTCAGCGGCCGGGTCAGGCTCGCACTCGCGGTCAGCTGTATGGATGTGTCAAGCATGGACGTCATGAACGTATCATTTTGCGACGGGCTGCCGAAAAGGGCGCTTTTAAACTGCGGGCTCAGCTTCGTCAGATAAGAGTCGCTGACCCTCGGTATCTCGGAACGGTAGACGATATACCGGTCGCAATACTGCACGGCTGAGAAGTTGACCTGCACGCCGTCCTTGCGCTGCAGCGGTACGAGCAGATTCGGCGTTGCGGGGGGCATGGTGGAGGGGACGCGGAACTGCTGCACCGTCCCTACGTCAGATTCCACGCCCCAGGGCGATACCGACGTGACTTTGTAGTAATAGTAGCGGGCGTGGCTCTGCTCTACGGGGTCGGTAAACTGCGGCGCTATGCGCTGGTCGCCCACAAGGATCCAGTCGAGTAGGTCCTCGTTGGCAGGCGTCTTGAATGACTGGACCTCGGCCCGGTAGACGCGGTAAAACTTCACCTGCGGGTCCTCCGGTATATCCCATTCGATTTTCACATACCCGGAGATAAGGTAGAGGTGCAGGGCTCTTTCATATTCAATGAGGTCTTTCTCATATTTTGCAAGGGCTTCGTTATATGCTTCATACGCAGCCAGTTCTGCTTCATACTTGGGTAAAATGTACCCTGAATAATAATTCCAATCCAAGTCATATTGATACAAATCCGAATAATAATGGTCGTAAGCTTGTTGATATTGGGAGTACGCAAGAGAATAGGCATTATAGTATTTTTCAAAAACAATAACGCCAGGATGGTCGTGAGGTACACCTATTCCATTTATGTAGTTTAGAGCTGCGTTAAGGCAGTCCATTGTATAACTGATATAACCCTCATGCCATTCAATGCCGGTGTCTATATGTATCGAAGATGTCGATGTGACCAGGGTGATTTCGATCATGCCGTGCAGATCCAAGCTGACGGTGCCGTTGCCGAAAAACATACCTATGGAATCAAGAGTAGGCACCACGGGTTTTACTGGTGGTCCAACCGGTTCTATCGGCTTTACAGGTTCCGGCGGCTTAACAGGTTTCGTCGGTTCCACAGGCCTTGCCATGATGTCGACTTCACTATCGCCGCCTGACGTCGTTGGCGGCGTCGGCTGGAGGCAGATAAGGTAGAGATAGAGCTTGCCCGAGTCTCTGCTCAAACCGCTGATGGTAAACTGGTTCTGGGTCACGGGGCTGTCGTTCATTCTCTGCCAGTCGCCGAGCGAAATGAGCTCCTCCTTCGTCAGGTGCTGCAACGCCTCAAGGTGCTCTGGCGATACGTCGAAAAGTGCCTGATATACGTTATATCCCAGAAGCCCGTCGCCGCCGTACTCCAGCCATGAAAGCCGCGCCGTGCCGTCGGCGCGCACAGAGTTCCCCGGTATCGCGATAAACGTGTGGAAGTATTTACCCGGCGGCATATTATTAAGCGCAGCGCTGATCACCTCCGCCTGTCTTCCCATGGAGTTGGAGAAACTGCCGACACTCAGGTCATATTGGTCGGCCAGATGTATGGTCATAGTTTCGATGCTGGTGTTTTGAGCCGCTTCGCTGGATGATCCGGGGTTGGGGACCCGCACAGGCGAACTCGCCGTAAGCGTACTCATTTCGGCAAATGTCACCACAGAATCGTCGACGATCCCCGGAGCCAGACCCGAACGGTCGGGCAGTTCCCGCGCGAGCATGGTGATATCCAGTGCGCCGGGCGTATCCGGTACCTTATCGGTGGGTACGGCGCAGATCACGGACTGCGACCACGCGCTTTCGTTGTTCCACTCGTCATATGCCGCAACCCAGTATTTGTATGTACAGCCCTCCTCGAGGTCGGCGTCGAAGTAGACCAGGGCGGGCCAGTCCGGGGCAGGCTCATTAAGTATGATTTGTTTCGTTCTGTTGATGGTAGTGGTGTTTGTTCTTACGCTTTCCTTATCGGCGTCCCAGGCGGCGAATTTGTCTTCCGGCGCAGAGTTCGCGTCATTGAATGGATTATTATATTCAATGACGGCATAGGGTTCGGCGGTGGGATCGCTGAATTTTCCGGCCCCGACCGCTACGACGCGCCAGATAGCAAAACGCACGGTGTCGGGGGAATCGTTGAAAACAGGGATCACGACCCCGTTTTTACCGGAATTGAGTCTTACGGAGTTTAGGGCGGACGCAACAGTGGCATATTCAGGAGACTGAAGGGACGGTAATGTAAAGATCATATCGCTTGCCAGGGCCGCCGCACCGGTGGTCGGCGCGTCGGGGGGCGTGATCTTCTCCACTTCAACTACGATCGTTTCGGAAAAACCGCTGGTGCGGCCGAAAATATCGATGGAGCGGACGCGGTATTCGGCTGTCCTGCCGTTATCCACTTCGTCCTGGTAAAATATCGGGGACTGGAGCAGCCCTCCGGTTTCATCCTCCATGTATCCGACGACGACCGGGGCGTCGGTAATTTGCGTAAAACCTCCTTCGCGGTCCAGCTTCCGCTCTATATGATAACCGGCAATAATACCAACTTCGTCAGGGTCCGCCGCGCCTTCTGTCAGCAGATCGTCCCATCGCAGGGACACGACACCGTCATAGCCGTAACCCATCAACCCCTGCGGCGCGGTCAAATTCGTTTCCTTGCCGTATATCACCGTGATTGCAGACTCCACTCCGTCCGTGCTTGCGATGTAAGTGACTTCAGTACCGTTTGCCAGATCCAGCCCGGACAGGTCGTCCGTAATCAGAAAATCCGCTGCTTCGGCAAACTCGGCGTCCACATAACTCATTGTGACTACTTGCTGCCGAGCCTTGAGTATTTCCGCGGCTGTGTTACGCCGCAGTGTGCCCTCCGCGCTGTTACTCTGGACTACGCCGGGCGCCAAAAACCGGTCTATGCCCGATACCTGCATCGACGGCACGAACGAATTAGTTGCCTGCAACCTGCTGGCTATAGCGCTTTGGGTGTACATACCGTTTGGCTGCTGCCCCATGACCTGGATGGGCGAAGAGCGCTGCCGGTCGCTCTCCGGCATTTTTTGCATGACGTCTGCGGGTATGGTGATCGGATCATAACGCATAGCCATAAAGCTGTCCCTGCCGCTCACCAGATCACTTGGGTTCAATGGTCCCAATGAGGGTACACGGTAGGCTATTGCGCGGAATTCTGCCTCTGACTGGACGCCAAGTAAATTCTTTTTCTCCAGGGTAAGCTCCGCAAGGCTGTACGCCTGTTCAATGAAGTCGTTGAACGGCTTCATTGACGTACTGCCGTCTTCTTCGACGACCTCGCGCATAACTCCGCGCATGATATTGCCGTTTAAGCCGTCCTCTTCCGCGGCTGCGCTTGTAACGATGGTTTCTGGTTGCCCGTTTACCACGCGGGCGATCGTATACCCGTTTTTTGGCAGCCAGTCGGCTTCGGGGGTCAGGTGTATGAGCACCTCGCCGGGGCTTTGCCAGATCCCTTTTAAGTTTATCGCCGGCGGCGCCTGTTGAAGATCTTCATCGTCGACATAGTTCGGCCTGAGGAGTCTTGCAGTCGTCGCTTTAAGCGAGCTTACCAAGACCATCTGGTTCTCTTCGATTTCGAATACAGACATGTACTGCGTTGCGCTGAACGAAGCAAGCTGAACGACAGAGTATTCGCCGACCGTAAATGCCAGGGGCGTCGCCGACGTCAGTTGCGCCAGCAGCGCGTCTTCCGGCCGTATATGCTCGGCGAAGCCGGTATAGTCGCGGTCTTCCGTCAGCCGCTCCTCAAGCTGGCGGTCGAGTTCGCGCAGGTTGTACAGCGCCAGACGCGAGTCCACTATGTCCGACCACCTCCGGACGTCCAGGAGTTCCTGCGCTATGGACGGGTTGCGCAAAAACACTTCGATGTCCGGCGTGTAGCTGTGCAGCAGTTCGTTGAGCGTCTGCGGCTCCGGTATTTCGGCCGGCGCCAGTATGTACGCGCGGTTCGGCAGCGGGCTCCATTTAGCCGCCGGTCTGAACACGCCGCACAGCCAGAGTATCCCTGTTGTGATCAGCGCCACGGCAACTACCGAGACGACTACCGACCTGACGGTATGCGCCTTATATTGGTGGGTGATCCACCCCCACACCGCTTTGGACTGTCGGGCGATTTTCCCCCCTATCGCTTTGATCCGCTCTTTTATCTTATCCATGTTCTTCCTCCCAAAACAAACAAACAGGCTAAATCAATTTTGTCGGCCATATAATAGAGAATTATATACATTTCACACTATAATGTCACGTTTAGATTTGTCACAAAAACTAAACGTGATACTCGAAAGCCTTGGCATTGCAATCTTTCCCAACATAGAGAAACCGCGCCGGTTCGCATCCGGCACGGTTTCTTTCAATGCACTGTTTTTGTCTACCCGCGAGCATCAAGCCATGACGCCACATTCTGCCGTTTGTCTATGCCAAGTTTTTTCAAAAGGTTACGCACATGGACCCTAACCGTATCCTCAGAGATATACAGTTCCGCGGCGATTCTGTCTGTGGAAAGGCCATCACGCAAATATTTCAGCACTTCCGTTTCCCGGCCCGTCAGCCTGTATTCCGCAACGACGGCGGCGATCACTGGGTCGGGGCCTCCCATCAGGTTCAGCTTTTGCCGGATCGCTCTCTCATGCTCATTGAAATCGGCGGTACTCAAATGCAGTTTGCGGGCTATGTCGCGCCTGTTGGCCGTGAAGCGTGATGTCCCGCGCGTTTCTATCTCTATTATAGCGTGTATCGCTCACAAAGTCAAAGGGCAGAACGGGGGTGGTATGTGTCAAGTGAATGTGGGTAAGAAAATTCTGCACTCAAAAAACGGTAATATCAGTTCATAAGTAAATGGAATAGAAGAGAAAAAATAGAAGAGAAGAAGTAAAAGGTGAAATGGGGCATTGACAGAGCAATGCCACCGCTCCATTATACTTTTGGCGGATTGTTAAGGATGAAAAATCTCCACGCATTTACCGTCCTCATACGCCAACGCGGTAAAGATTTTCAGAATATCGTCCTCGGTAGAAGTATCCAAGTTGCCCGTTGGCTCGTCAGCAATCAGAATCTCCGGGTTGTGTGCCAACGCCCGCGCGATGCCCACGCGCTGTTGTTCGCCGCCCGATAGCTTTAATATCTTTCTGTCTGCGGTTTCGCGGTCAATACCGACTTTTTCAAGCAGAGCATAAGCGAAAGCTTTTTTGTTCGCTTCTTTTGTTCCGCTGATATTCATGGACAACACAATATTCTCAACCGCCGTGGAGTTGGTAATCAGGTTATAGGATTGAAAAATGACACCGATACCCTTTGCCCGGTATTCATCCCGGTCAAGTTTTTTGAGGTCGGTATCACCGTGCAGAATCGCGCCATCACCGCAAACATCCAATCCGGCGATCAGCGACAGCAGGGTA
>Ga0082212_10004961_pt1 | contig 18333 bp, 15 predicted proteins | sample TergutNt197P3_FD_71548 | JGI IMG/M metagenome (GOLD analysis project Ga0082212, IMG submission 71548) | Neocapritermes taracua P3 segment gut microbial communities from Petit-Saut dam, French Guiana - Nt197 P3 | ecosystem: Host-associated > Arthropoda: Insects > Digestive system > Gut ...
GCGTCGCCTGCCTCCTTCCACCAGTCGAGGACAGGCAGGGACACTTCGCAGGTCCACGCGAAGGGGACCGCGAGATCCCTCGACCCCAGGACGAGCTCCATCGCCTGCCCCACATAGCCCTTTTGAAGGGCCCTCGCCCTGAGCGGATGGTCCGTGAACCCGAAATCCGCATGCGAATGGTGGACTATATCTATTCTTTTTATACTCATTTCATGCCCTCACGCGTTCCGCGCCGCCTCGATGAAAAGCAAGATCCGCTTGAGCGGGGTTTCCGGCGTTACGGGGCTCCCGGCGCTGATGATATACTTTTTGTGTTTTTTTGCCTGGGCCGCGTAGCCTTCGACGATTTCGCGGAACGCGTCGTCGCCGGCCACGTTGAATTCCGTGACAGGGTTGATATTGGCGCATACGCACAGCCTGTCGCCCACGATTCCCGCTATCTGCCCGTAGTCGTTGACATACCCCTTCATGCTGCACTCCATTATCAGCGCGTCGGCCCCCGTCGACACTACCTGCTCTATCCTGTCCGCGATGCCGCCGAAGTAGATCGCGAAGGCCTTCATGCCCAGCCTGTGTATCTCGTCGACCTGCGACTTCATATAGGGCAGCGAAAACCTTTCGTACATCCCCGGCGATATCATGTCGCATGTCGCGGTAGCGTCGTCGATATAGATCGCGTCGCCACCGCAGCTCGCCAGCATGCGTATACGCTCCATGTTCTTTTCAAGGAGCCTTTCGAAAATGTATTCTATCAGCGCGGTTTCCTCCAGCAGCATGCGAAACAGGTTTGTCAGCCCGACATACCAGCTGGCCTGATAGAAGACATTGACGACCCCGCCGCCCATTATGAATCTCTCTTCGCCCAGCTCGCGCACGGCCTCGGCTATAAACGCGCCATGCCCCTGCTCGATGAGCGACTCCGCCTTCTCCGCCCTGATGAGCCTGCCCGCGTCTGCCCTGTCGAACACGATCCTTTCCTCTACGGCGGAGCTGTCGTCGTCATAGGGATGGGGAGGCAGGGGCTCGTATGTATCGTCTTTTTTGCTATGCGCGAAAATGCCTTTCCCGCTTGTCACGATCTCGGTGTTCTCGAAGTACTCCCACGTCTCCCTGCCGGGCCGCCATCTCGCCGGCTGGAATATGTCCAGCGGCATCTTTTCCGCGAACATCCGGTAATAGCGCCCGTGCTCCCAGGGGCGCAGCATCCACTCGTAGAACCGGGAAACCGGCTCGCCAGTCAGCTCCGTCCACCTGTCTTCGCAGGCCAGCATGTAATAAGGCACGATGACCGGGTTCGCGCCCGGCCCTTTCCCGGCCAGCGCGCCATAGACCAATTCCCTTTGGTTTATCTTCTCTCCGTTCCCGAAGCCCCCGTTTTCCCGCATCATCCCTTGACCGCGCCCTGCGACAAGCCCCTTATAAACTGTTTCTGCAAACTCAGGTACAGTATGACGAGCGGGATCGACATCATGACGACGGCGGCAAACATCACGGTATAGTTGTTCGTGTACTGGCCCCTGAACTGCAGCAGCCCTATAGGCAGCGTCTTCAGCTTGTTGTCGGTAATGAGCACGAGCGGGAACACCATGTCGTTCCAGATGTTCACGAGATTGAAGATGACCACGGTGGCAATGGCCCCGCGCGACAGCGGCATCACGATGTTCCAGTACAGCCTGAAATTGCCGCAGCCGTCGACGATAGCCGCCTCCTGTATCTCGCCCTGGATCTCGAGCATGAAGCCGTACAGTATGAAGACGGAAAACGGGAGCTCATACGCCACGTACATGAAAATCAGGCCCATAAGGCTGTTCGCGAGGCCCATCGAATTGAGCTGGAGCGCCACCTGGATGATGGCGACCTGCGGCGGTATCGCGATCCCGATGATGAAGAGCATGTAGATGAACTTGCTTCCCCTCGTGAACTTCCTTGTCAGCGCGAACGCCGTCATGCTGGCAAGCAGCACGGTGAGGACTATCGAGACGCCCGTGACGATAAAGCTGTTGGCGAAGTAAGGCGCCAGGTTGCCGCCTATGAAAGCCTCTGCGTAGTTTCCCCACTGGGGCGACGCCGGCAGGCCGAATATATTCGTGTACAGCTCCTTGTTCGTCTTCAGCGACCCGGTTATCACCATGTACTCCGGGAACATGATAATCACGGCGAAGGCCACGAGGACAAAATATTTCGGGATTTTCCATGCCGAGCGGTACATGCTATGTGTCCTTTCTGAACAGGCGCATCTGCACGACGGTGACTGCGGACACGATGGCGAGCAGCGCCACGGAGAGCGCGGCGGAGTAGCCGAAATCGGAGTAGGCGTAAGCCTCCTTGTACAGGAGCGTAGCCAGGACCTCGGAGGAATGCGTCGCGCCTCCCTTCGTCATGACGTACACGTACTCGAAGCACCTGAACCCGCCTATCGTCGTGAGCACGAGCACGATCAGCGTAGTCGTCTTCAGCATCGGCATCGTGATATGCGTGAACTGTTTCCAGGCGCCGGCGCCGTCGATGACGGCGCTCTCGTAGAGCTCGAAGGGTATGTTCTGCATGCCGGCGACAAAAAGCACCACGCTGTACCCGATGCCCGCCCAGACATGCACGGCGGCCACCGAGTAGATCGCGTATGTCTCGTGGGCAAGCCAGGCTGTCGCCATGTCCCCGAGGCCGGCCGCTCTCAAAAGCGCGTTCAGCGCGCCCATGTTCGGATCATAGATAAAGCCGAAAACCAGCCCGATGGTCACCGCCGACAGCATCGCCGGCATGAAATAGATGGTGCGGAAGAAATTGTGCAGCCTGGACGCCCTGAAGACGAGCACGGCGAGCGCGAGCCCGCACAGGGTCTGGAACACGACCAGCGTGACCGTGTACTTGATGGTATTGACAAAGGCCTTGTGGAACAAAGCGGACCCGAACATCTTCGCGAAGTTGTCAAGCCCTACAAAGACCTTGACCGGGGCCAGGCCGTCCCACGCGTAGAAACTGGAAAACAGGGAATTCAGGTTTGGCGCGATGAAGAATATGGCGTACCACGCCAGCGGCACGGCCAGGAACAGGTATATCGTTATCTCTTCTTTTCGAATCCGGCGCGTTTTCACGGTATCCGCGTACCGGCCCTTTCGGGCCGGTTTCCCATTCCTTTCGCCATCAACCGGCGTTCGGCACGACCTCTGAATCGATCAGGGCCTGGGCCTCTGCCGCGGCGACATCGACCTCCGCGCCGCCTATGATCTTCGAAGCCAGCTCGTCCAGGATGTCAAACATGCGCGAGTCCGTCAGGTAGGTATCCGGCCATTCCGCCGTCTTCCCCGACATCAGCTTCTGCACCATCGAGATCTCGGGCGCGTCGGACACGACGCCCTTGACCGTGGACGACTGCGCCGTGTTGTTGCAGTAGTAGGCCTCGCCCTCCGCGCTGCTGAGGAAGGCCGCGAATTTGAGCGCCGCGTCCATCACCTTTGAATTCGGGTTGATCGAGATTGCCTGGCTGGGCATGATCGGCGCGGCGGGTTCGGCGCTTACGCCCGGGAGCGGGAATATATCGAAATCGAGCGTGTCGTCCATCTCCTTGAGCCCGCCTATGCTCCACGTCCCGCACAGGAGCATTGCCGCCTGCTCGGTCGCGAAGAGGGAGATCGAGGCGTCATACGAAGTCCCGTTTACGTCCGTCATGAAAATGCCGTCCTGGTTCATCCGGTCGATGTCCCTCAGCACCGAAACGAACGGCTCGTCTGCCAGCTTCAGCTCGCCCGTCTCAAGCTTCCTGTATGCCATCGGGTCCGTCGGGGCATAGTTGCAGACCAGCGGCTCAAGGATCATGTCCAGGCACCAGCCTTCGCCGAAGCCTGCCGCGATCGTCAGGTAGCCCGCTTCGGATACCGCGTCGCAGACCGCCTTCAGCTCGTCGTATGTCCTCGGTTCCGACAGGCCCAGCTCGCCGAAGATCTTTTTGTTGTAATAAACCCCGCAGGAATTGTACGTGGTCAAAAGCCCGTACTGTATCCCGTCCACCTGCCCGACGCCGAGGTAGTCGTCCTCATACAGTTCCGGAAGCCCGGTGCCCGCCAGGTCCATTATCATGCCAGCGACGGCCCACTCCGCCAGATAGGTCCCGGGATGGATGTTGAATACGTCGGCGCTGTCGCTCGTGAACCTTGTCCTCAGCACCGTATAGTATTCGGTAATGTCGGCCGACGTGATCTCAAGGTTGACCTTGATCCCGGGGTTCTCGTCCTCGAACATCGCGATCAGGTCCTTGAACACGGTCGAGTCCTCGCCGCGCCAGGTGATGAAATTCACGACCACGTCGCCTGCGGGCGCGTCGGTCCCTTCCTGGGCGGGCTCTTCCTGCCCGGACGGCTCGGGCGCGGGGGCCGGCGCCGGGGCGTTCACGGTACAGGCCGCCAGGGTGGCGCATGCCAGCGCCAGCGCGAGTATGATAGCTGCTGTTTTTCTCATTTTCTTTTCCTCCTTAATTCACTACAACCCAATACACATTATATATCAATATCGACGGCAAGAATCATTGTTCCGGGGCCGGCCCGTCATTCGCCGCCCCTGTACTCCCTGGCGGCCCCGAACATCGCCTCTATGTTTTCGCGCGGCGTGCCGAAGGCGAGGGGCGAGCCGCAGCACATGACGAAGCCCTCTTTGCTGCCGAGGCCGTCGATCATTTCCCGTGTCCCGGCCGCCACGCCGTCCGGGGTCCCGCGCAGGAGGGTCGTCTCGCCGGGGAGGTTCCCGAACACGGCGGCCCTGCCATCCATCCTTGCCTTGATCCGCGCGATGTCGAGTATATAGCCCTTCCTCGACTCCTCGACCATCAGCCCGTCGATATCGAGTTCCCTGAACCAGTCTACCAGGGGGCCAATATTCCCCCAGAAACACATGATCGGGGACAGGCCCGCGTCGCGTATGCCCTTGTAGTACAGCTTCTGCGGGCCGAAAAGGATGCGTTCGTACAGCTTCGGGGAAACCAGGTCCGCCGACACGTAAGACTCCGAATTGATATGCGCGTGCGCCCCGAACGCCTTCAGGGCCCTTGAATACCCAAGATGCCTCTCGAACGTCCTGTACAGGAAGTATTCGACCATCTCCGTCTTTTCAAGCGCGGCTATCATCGCGTCCTGGAACCCGCCCATGAAGCCCTGTTCGTCGAAGAAGTCGTTGACCGGCGTCGCGTTGTGCAGCGCGATGAAGACGTCGTCCCCGTATTTTTCGGACAACAGCCTCACATGCCCGAACCGAAGGCCCTCCTTCATGTACTCCGAAGCGTCGGGATAGCATTCCTCCGCGAATGTGTCTATGGCCTTTTTCGATTCCAGGCGCCTGGCCTCCGCCATCAGCTCCCTGTACTCCGGCGCCCGCATCTTGTCCTTGGGGTATACGCAACGGCCTTCCGAAAGGTGGAAGAAATCCGGCTTGAACGTTTCATAGTACTTCTCTTCGACAGCGGCAAGCGCGCTCCCGCCCATGGCCCACGCCTTGCCCTCGTCCTCGTAGCCGCCTATAAGCCCGGCCAATTGAAACTTGTACAGGCCCCACGCGTGCGCCCCTACAGGCATGACGTCCGCCGGCTTGCCCGCAAGGGCCCGCAGCATCCGTTCCTTCGAAGTCATCGCCTCAACTGTATTCCCTGGCCGCCTCGTACATCGCGATCACGTTTTCCACGGGGGTGATTGCCTGTATATTGTGGCAAGGCGCCAGGATATATCCAGTCCGGTCATGGAACAGGGCGTCCAGGCAGGCCTTCACCTCGCCGCGCACTTCCTCGACGGTCCCGAACGGGAGCACGTGCTGGTTGTCGATGCCGCCGTGGAAACAAAGCCGCCCGCCGTAGAGGGCCTTCATCTCCTTCAGGTCCCAGCCCGGCAGGTGCCACTGGAGCGGGTTCAGTATGTCTATGTCGCGCTCCATCAGCCACGGCATGATGGCCGTCATCGCGCCGTCGTCGTGGTGGAAGGCCCTCGACCCGTACGAGTGTATCATCGAAATCGTCTGGTCGTAATAATCCTTCAGGTATTCGTCGACCATGGCCGGGCCCATCAGCAGCCCTGTCTGGCTGCCCAGGTCGTCGGTCATCTGCGTATAGTCGATCCGCCCGTCGCCTGCCTCGAGGATCCTGCGGGAATGCTCGTAGCAGAACTCCTGGATTTTCATGAGTATATACCTGGCGAGTTCCGGGTTGTCTATAAAGTCGACCATCATCTGCTCGATGCCGCGGATCATGGTGTAATGGTAGGTCAGCGACGTATATCCGCCTTCTATCGCGAAATCCCTGTACCTCTCGCACTGCTCGCCGACGGCGGAGTAGTCGTACATATCAGGCCTGGGCCACTCGTAGGCCTCCTCTATCTCGTCAATCGTCTTGCAATCGCCGATCGGGAAAAATACCGGCTCGTCGTAGTATCCGTAGCCGCCTGCCAGTGGCACCTTCTTGTACGTGATGTCCCACATATTCTGCCGCCCGCTGGCCAGCGGCGGGTCGACGACCATCACCTTGTCGATCCCCAGCCTGTCCGCGAAATCGATATCGTCTTTCGCCCCGAGATGGGACATGAGCTTCGCCGTGATTTCCGGCACGCCCCAGTAGTCGGTCGGGACCCTGTCCACGGGCTCGTGGCCCAGTGCCGCGATCACGCGCTCTTTCCTTGTCATTTCATCCAATATATGGCCCTCCTCGCTCCGGCCGGCGCCATGCCGGCCCGGCCTTGCCCCGGCGGCAATAAGGTCCCGCCGGCCTTTTGTCCCGGCCGCGGCCCTAGAGCTTCTGCCGGATCGCTTTCAGGTTTTGCAGCGTGACGGCAAATATGAGAACCGCCCCGGTCGCTACATACTGGTAGTAGGACGGGAGCTGTATCATTATCAAGCCGTTTTGCAATATCACGATGATAGCCATCCCGGCCAGCGAATACAGGATATTTCCCTTGCCGCCCGTAAGGAGTATCCCGCCCAGGATGCAGCCGGCGACGGAATCCAGGGCGTAGGTCGCCCCGGCGGTGATCTGCGCCGCGCCCATCCTCGATGTCAGTATGATGCCTGCGACCGCGGCCATCAGGCCCGAAAGCATGTACGCGTTCATCGTGATCCTGTCCACGTTGATGCCGCTGACGCGCGCCGCCTTCGGGTTGCCGCCTACGCAGTATACCCTTCTCCCGAACACCGTGAACCTGAGGACCAGGAAGAACACGACGAAGAGCGTCAGGAGGATGATGATGCTTATCGGCAGGCCCCCGACCCTTTTCGTGCCTATGAACGAAAACGCGGCGTTGTTCAAAAGGACGTGCGACCCGCCGCTCACGATATAGACAAGCCCCTGGTATACGGTCATGAAGCCCAGCGTCGTGATGAACGCGTTGACCTTCAGCTTCGTGATGACCAGGCCGTGGACCGTGCCGCATCCAAGCCCTATCGCGAGGACGAAGACGACGCCGACGGGATAGGGCGTGTCCGTGAACTTCGTCAGCCACGCGAGGACCATCCCGACGAAGGAGCACAGGTACCCGACCGAAAGGTCAAACCCCCCTGTCAGCAGGCAGAGCGACTGCCCTATGCAGATCACGCCGACGACGGACAGCGTCTGCCCGATGGATATGAAATTGTTCGGGGCAAAGAAATGCTGGTTCATGATCCCGAAGAATACTATTATTCCCAGAAGCGCTATCAGCACCATGGAGGAGCTGATCACGTTCAGGACCCTGGTACGGTTAAATGTGTTTTCCAGAGGCATTGTACTATCCCTTCCTTATCTGCGTTCTATACGGCTTCCGCCTGGCTTGCGGACGTGTTCAGCACGGCTTCGGTCAGTATCTCCGCTTCGGTCAGTCCCTGCGAATTCTGTACCGTCTTTACGAGCTCCCCGTCCCTGAAGACCATTATCCTGTGGCAGAGCCCCAGTATCTCCGGCAGTTCGGAGCTTATGAGCAGGACCGATACCCCTTCCTGCGCGAGCTCCTTGATCAGCCTGTACATCTCGGACTTTGTCTTCACGTCGATGCCGCGGGTCGGCTCGTCGATAATGAGGATGTCGATCTTCGCGGCGAGCCATTTCGCGACGACGACCTTTTGCTGGTTGCCCCCGGACAGGTTGTTCGCCTCGAAATTGATCGAGGGCGTCTTGATATCCAGCTCCTTTATATACTCGTTCACCACGGCGACCTCCTCGCCGAGGTCCAGTATCCCCTTTCTTGAAATCTTTTTCAGGATCGGCATCGACAGGTTTTCGCGGATCGTGAGTATCAGCGCGAGGCCTTCGCCGTGACGGTCCTCGGTGATGAACCCCATCCCAAGGTCAAGGGCCTTTTCGGGGGTCATCCTGGGGACCTTGTCCCCGTGGACATAGACCTCGCCGGCGGAAGGCTGCGTCAGCCCGAAAATGGCCTTGGCCGTCTCGGTCCTTCCGGAGCCTATGATGCCGAAAGCCCCGAGGATTTCCCCTTTCTTCAACTGGAACGAGATATCGCTGAACTCGCCGTCCCGGCTGAGCCCGCGGGCCTCGAGCACGACTTCGTCCGAGCCTGGCGGCACGATGTCACGTTCCCCGTAGAGCTCGAAATCCCTGCCCACCATCATATTGATGATCTCGGACATCCTGCTTTCCCTGACATTTACGGTCCCGACTTTTTTCCCGTCCTTCAGTACCGTGACGCGGTCGCATATCTCGAAGATCTCGTCCAGCTTGTGGCTGACGTAGATAACGGATATGCCCTGTTCGACGAAGCGCTTGACCAGCTCGAACAATTGCCTTGTCTCGTCCCTTGACAGGGAAGACGTCGGCTCGTCAAGCGCGAGTATCTCGACGTTCATCGCGATCGCCTTGATGATCTCGATGATCTGCCTTTTCCCCATGCTGAGCGTCCCCGCCAGGACGTCCGCGGGGATCGCCAGGGCCGTCTCGCCGAACATGCCCTGGTACTCGCGCGTCTTCCGGATCATTTCCTTGCGGTCGACGAACCCCGCCTTTGTCACGGGGAAATTCCCCATGAAGACATTCTCGTAGACCGTCAGGTGCTCGGCCATCTGGATTTCCTGGGGCATGACGGATATGCCCTCGTTCCTCGCGTCCCACGTATTCCTGAACCGGACATCCCTGCCTTTCAGCCTGATACTGCCGTCGTAGTCCACATAGGCGCCTGACAGTATCTTCAAGAGTGTCGACTTCCCTGCCCCGTTCTCTCCGCAAATCGCGTGGATCTCGCCTTTTTTCAGGTCAAAAGACACATCGTCCAAAGCGGTAACGCCCGGGAATTTCTTGCCTATCGAAGACAATTCCAATATTTTCTCGTCCACAGTTTTCTCCTCCGGCGGAGCGCCCCTCGCCGACGCGCGGCGATAGAAAAGATGCCCGCCTCGCTTCTTCGCTCGGCGGGCATGCCCTCATCGCTTTTTTAGTCCAGTTCGCTCTGCATGGCTTCGAGATCGGCAAAGCTGACTTTCTCGAAGTGCTCCATGAAGTTGTCGATATTGACGATGCCTTCACCGTACCTCGTCTCGGGCGGGATTGGCGTGCCGTTCACGAGGAAATTGTACATATGCTCGATACAGGCGACGCCCTCAAGGTCCGGCCTGAGCGCCAGCGAGATGTAGTTGTCCGCGAACGCCGTCCCCGACGTCAGTATCTGGTAGGTGGGGCTGTACGCGCAGTATCCGGCAAGCAACGCGTTCTCGCCCGGGAAATTGTTTTCCTGGAACAGCTTGAACGCCGCGTAGGCGACGGGGTCGTCAGCGCACGGGACGATCCAGTGCGTGACCTCGGGATGCGCGTTGAACGCCGCCGACATCGCCTTCATCGCGTCGTCGAAAAGCATGGTGTGCGTGTCGACTTCCATGATCATGTCGTCGGTCAGCTGCGGGAGCTCGTCCTTCAGCGCCGCGATATGCCCTGTGACGACCTGCGCCGAATGCTGCAGCTGCGACGTCGTGCCGCCCATGACCATCACCGTGTTGCCATCGGCAAAGAAATCGCGGTCAAGGGCCATTTGCGCGAGCACCTGGCCGCCTTCGTAGCCGAAATCATAGGTCTTGACGCCCACGTACGGGACCATGTCCTCGCCGTTCTCGTCGATAAGCGCGTCGTCGATCGCTATTACGGGCATCCCGACTTCCTTGAAGCGATTGGCCACCGCCATGGAAAGCCCCTGGTCGGTCACGCAGATGATGACGCCGTCATACCCTTCCGTGATAACGTTTTCGACCGCCTGCATGTTTTTCTCGTTGTTCATGTTGGCGTCGATCGCGACGTATTCGATCCCGTATTTTTCCGCCGTCGCCTCCATGGCGTAGTGCTCCGCGAGGAACCACTCGTCATTGAGTATCTTGCATATGAACGCGATTTTCAGGTTGTTCGGATCGGCGCCGCCCCCGGCGGGCTCAGTGCCGCCCGATGGCGCCCCGCCGCCGGCGTCTCCGCCGCAGCCGGCCAGGGCCATGATCAGAAAGCTCATTGCTATAACGATTGCTAACACCTTTTTCATTGGTTCTCTCCTCCTGACTGACAACATTGACTCTGCTATTCTAACATTGTTCTTGCTGCCGGCTATCCTTCATACCCGGCGACTATCGCGTCCAGCCTTGCCTGGACATCCTTGTCAAGCGGCGCGGCGCCGCCGTTTGCCAGGTAGCCGGCGATCTTGCCGTGCGCGATATCCGCCGCGGACGGGCACCCGGCCGCCTTCCACGAATCGTACATCCCCCTGTTCGAAGACCTGTACTCGTAGAACTCGCCGCTGCGCAGGTTTTCCAGGGTAAGCGCCTCTTCGAAATAATTCCCGCCGGGCCCCGCGCCGACCCGCTTAATCGAATCGAGATCTATCGACGCGTCGGACACGTCTATGCCCTTCGCCAGCCTTCGCACGAAGCCGTTCATCTCGTCGTCGAGGATCAATTGCTCGAGGCTGATCGAGAGGCCGCAGGAGAACATCCCCGCGTTCATCACGATGTCGTTCCCGGCAGCCACGGAAAACAGCGTGCTGAGCGCCTTCTCCCACGCCATCTGCTCGTCGTGCCCGTTCACGTCAGTATTGGGCGCCGTCGTGTGCGACGGGATCCCGTAGTAGTCCGCCATCTGGCAGCCCGCCGCCCGCAGGATCGTGGTCTCCGGGCTGCCTATGATCGCGCCGTTGTAGCGCATGTCATAGGTAGTCCAGGAAGACGCGTACATCAGCGGCGTCCCTTTCGAGGCGATCTGCGCGATGAGGATCCCGCTGAGCGTTTCCGTATTGTGGATCGTCAGGAGCCCCGCCACCGAATATGGCGACGTGACCCCGCTCATCGGCTCCGGCAGGATCGCGAGCGGCACCCTGTTTTCCGCGGTATCGACGACGGCCTCGGCGACATCCCCCTCCCAGAAGAGCGGGCTGGTCGGCGATAGCTGGCTCACGGCATTCGGGTACCTGGCCTGGTCCTGGTCCCTGGCCGTGGCGCGCATCATCTCGATGACCGCGTGGTTGGCCGCGCACAGGTCCGTCGAGAAATACAGCGGCTTCGTCGTATTCCCGTACAGCGCGCGGACAGCGTGGAGCAGCGTCCCCTTCATCGGGACGTCCTGCGGGCTGAGCGGCACCCCGACGATGTCGATGTCAGCGAGCTGCTCGCACAGGATCGCGAACTCCTCGACGTCGCGCACGTTCCCCGGCCTCCTCTCGTTGGTCCTGTAGTCCGACATGAACACGGCATTGTGGCCCGCCGCCAGCTTTGGGTCACGGTCCCCGATCACGAGGCTTTGGCGCCCCGACCTGTCATAAAGAGCGAACTCGGACGGCGCGCTCTTGATACAGCCGTCAATCAGCTTTTCGCCAAACCGGACGGTTTTCGTGTCCCGGTCTACCGACGCGCCGCCCTGCTCAAGCATGTCCAGGGTTTTTTCGCTGTAGACCTTGATGCCGGCCTTTTCGAGTATCTCCACGCTCGCGGAATGTATCTTCGCGACTTCCGCGCCGGACAATACCTTCATCTTTTCCAGTAGCATTTTGACTTCCTTTCTTTTGCTATTGCCTGCCCGGGCCCTTATCGAACCCGAAATCCATTCTCTTGGCGTATTCGACCGCGATCGGGTACAGCCTCCCGTATAGCTCGTCGCCCTCTTCCGCCGTCGGCAACGTATAGCTGGGCACAAGGATGACGTCGGGCGCCAGCAGCTCCATATAGCCACGGAACCGCTTCTCGATCCGCTCTATGTCCTTGTCGTCGCTCCCCCAACGTATGAATGCCTTGCGTTTCAGGGATTTCTTCAGCTTCGGCAGGTCTTTTTCGCTGTAATCCTCCATCAGGTCAAGATAGCGGGGCGACAATTCGTGGGCGACATACGCCTCGTGGCAGGGGTTCGGCCCGCAGTTGTGCAGGCCGCCCGCCCCGTATGCCTCGTAGATGGCCGCGTGGTACGGCGCGGAAAACTCTTCATACATGCCGGGCCCGAACATCGCGGAAATGTCGTCGGAGCAATGCCCCTTGTACCCGGGCGGCGACCAGCCCGGATAAAAATCCACCGACGTCATATTGTCAAGCCCGCCCGCTGCTTCCGTCTCTTTCTCGATCAAAGCGAGCCAGGTCCCCTGTATGACAGAGAGCAGCTTGTGGACGGCCTCTTTCTCGAATATCATGGCCATGAGCAGGCTCTGGACGCCCAGCAGGTCGGCAGCCACGTTGACGCCGCCCGCGGCGTCGAGGCCCGTGACCGGCAGGAAGCCCCTGCCCGCCTCCGCGTATTCCTTTATCCGCTTCAGCCCCTCCCTGATCCATTCGCTTCCAAGGATATCCGGCATCTCCGCGCGGGCCGCCCATCCCGAAAGGTCCTTTATCGGCGGTTCCTTGACGCCTGCCGTCTGGTTTTCGTTCCGCCCGAAATAGTACTCGGCGCCGAAGATCGTGGCCAGGCAGCCGCACCCCACGTCCGGGAACAGCGAGGGAATCAGGTCATTCCTCTTCATCCCCCATGTGGCCAAAGCGGACTTCATCGCGTCCGAAAACTGCGTCTCGCGGTCAAAGTAGTAGTCCCTTGCCTTGTACTCCGGGGCGCTGACCTTGATCTCGATCGGGATATGCGGCACGGGCTTTCCGTCGTAAAGCCTGTCAAAGAGGTCCTCCCTCCTCGACCTCTCTTCCCGCATATGGCCGCTTATTTCAAAACCATAGTCCATCTTCTATCTTTTTTTCAGGTATGCCATCACGTCCGCGATAGACTTTTCGCTGTCATATGTCGGCCAGTACTCCAGCCCGAAGTACCTGTCGTAGCCCGCTTCCTCGATAGCCTTCTGCACGAACGCGTAGGCGGTCTCCCCGTTGAAATGCTCGTTGCGCCCCGGCACGCCCGCGGAATGGAAATGCCCTATGAGGCCGATATTCTTTCTCACGTTCTCGACCAGGTTCCCCTCCATGACCTGCATATGGTAGAGGTCGAAGAGAACCTTGACATACGGCGAGTCCACGCACTTGACGATCTCGAAAGCCGTATACGTCGAATTCAAGTAATAGCCTTTGTGGTCGTTGATGGAGTTCAGCGCCTCGATGCAGACGGTGATGCCTTCCTTCTCCGCAAGCTCGGCAATGCGTTTCAGGTTGTAGATAAGGATGTTCTTCTGGGTGTCGCCGGGCCCGTCCACGTCGCCGGACAGCCCTATCGCCGACGTGCAGCCCATCGCCTTCAGCAGCGGGACCGCCTTCCTGAAATTCTCGATCACCGCCCCGCTTTCCTCGCTGAGCCTGTTGCCCCACGCGTCGCCGAGGCAGCTTATGGCGACGTCCAGCCCGGCCTCCTGCGCAAGCTTCCCGATCCTGTCGCAGTCGTATACGGTCGGGTCCCAGAGCTCTATCGCGTCCAGGCCGGCTTCGGCCGCGAGCTTGATCCGGTCATAGAAATCGACGCCCTCGAAAATCGGTTCTATACAGAGTGAATACTTCATGATACTGTCTCCTCCTTTACGCGCCGCGTCTACAGGCATGCCTCCGCGACTTTTGCTATAGCTTTCACGATCATGCCGCAATCCTCGTCGGTCATCCGCGGCGGGATGTCAAGGTGTATGACCCTGCCCAGATAGTCGAGCGTGTTCGGGTTCATGTCCTTCGAATACTCGACGGGATCCCCCTTGTGGAACGGGCATGTCCACGGGCAGCCTTCGCCCGTCGCGGTCTTCTTCTCGATGACATGCGTCCAGTGCGCGTATATATGCCAGTCCGGGATGCCTGAATCGAATACGCCCGAACACGCTACGCCCTCGGCCTGGAGCGCGTTCGCGAACCCTTCCACCTTCCCGGCGTCTTCGAGGAAAAACATCAGGCAGATGCCCGTGTCGCCCTCGTCGTCGTGGCGCGGGCGGACCCTGATGCCCTTGATATCCTTTATCCCGTCTATGATGCGCCCCTGGTTCCTCCTCATGCCCTCCAGCATCTTGTCAAGCTTCCCGAGCTGCGCCAGCATTACCGCGCCGGTGAGCTCGCTCATGCGGAAGTTGCTGCCGCAGAAGAGCTCGCCTTCGTAGCGCTGCTCCGCGAAGCGGTCGGGGCGCCAGCACGCTGCCGTGTCGTGATATCCCATGCAGCGGTCGTAGAGCCGTTCGTCGTCGGTCACCACCATGCCGCCCTCGCCCGCGGTGATGGTCTTGTGGTACTGGAAGGAGAAGCAGCCGCAGTCGCCGATCGTGCCCAGGTACCTGCCCTTGTACGTGCCGCCGGTCGCCTGCGCCGCGTCCTCGATGACCATGAGGCCGCTTTCCTTCGCGATGGCCATGATGCTGTCCATGTCGCAGGGCACGCCGCGCATGTGGACCGCGACGATCGCTTTCGTGGAAGGCGTGATCTTCTTCTTTAGGTCTTCGATGTCCATCGTCAGCGTTTCGTCGATATCGCATATCACGGGGATGGCCTTGACGCCGACGATAGCGGCGCACGACGCGAAGAAGGTATAGCCGGTAACGATCACCTCGTCCCCCGGCCCGACCCCGCACGCCGTAAGCGCGGAAAGGAGCGCGCCGGTGCAGGAAGTCGTGGCCAGGGCGTAGCCCGACCCGAACTTCTTCGCGAACTCCGTCTCCAGCTCGCGCACCTTTGACGGGTACTCTTCCGGCCCGTAATACCTGAACAGGTATTTCCGGTCCAATACTTCAAGCACCTGCTTCTTCTCCTCTTCCCCGACCTCAAGCCCTCCCGGGTACATCGGGTAGTTCGGCGTAGTCTTCGCCTTCGGTCCCCCGTTAATAGCCAGTTCTTCATTCATAATGCTTTCCTCGCTTCCTCTCTGTTTGTCCATCCGTGAAATAAACTGTTTTAATACCACACCCCGTCATGGCCGGGATATATAGCCTTTTCAAGAGCCCTCTTGCGTCTCGCCTTTGTTAAACCGCTTTAGTAATCTTATAGCAAACCCTTTCGCGTTTGTCAACATTTTTTTGCCGTACGCCGCCGCCCCAGCTCGCGGGATTCGCCTGCCGGATCCTACAGCTCCACGTACTCGATATTCGCGAGGCCGCAGAACATCCTGAGCCTCTCGTCTATGTCGCCCCAGCACAGGCTGAAATGCTGGGTAAGCCCGCTGCGCACGAGGCTTTCGTACAGATAGTCCAATGGCTTTTCGCAGCGTATATAAGCGTGGGGGAACCCGTACGGCATCTTGTCCACCCCTGGCACGGCATAGCCTTTGAAGCTCACCGCGCGGTAGCCGCCTTCGCCGCAAAACAGGCTCACCAGGGTCACGTCGCCCGGCTTTGCGCAGAACTTCTGCCATGCGCCCGCCGTCGCGTCGCTCTGATAATACTCCATGTCCTTGATGATGCGGGCCCCGTCCCCCGCTACCCGCGGGTCGTGCATCCCCGCGTGGCCGAACACTATGGCGTTGCCGCCCAGGTCGCAGGTGAATATCTCGCCGTACATGCAGGGCGAGCCCAGCAATTCCGAGCAGATATACACGCCTACGCCGCTTACGGTGTCGCGCTCCATCGAGACTGCCGTCCCGCGTTCCGAGAGCGCGTCCGTCCAGAGGCAGGGCCGCGTTTTCAGCAGTTCGTGCATCTCTTCGTCCAGGTCCTGTATGGAGACGATGGCAAGGTCCTCGTCCAGCACGAGCTTCTCCACGCCAAGCGTCGCCCGCGCGGCGGCATGCAGCGAGGCGTCATCCACGCCGTCAACCGCATACCTTTCTTTCAGCCCGTCCACGAACCTGTCGACCCTGCCTTGCGGGACGGCGCCGGCCTCTTCGGCCAGGCGGCTCACTGGTATCTGCACGACCTCCGCGCCGAAGGTTTCGAGCAGCCGGGCTTCGTCCGTATACGTGCCCGTCATCCCCTCGCACCTGGGGCCTATCTGGCCGATCCTGCAGCCCCGCATCCCCTTCCTCACGCTTAGCGCCCGGGCAAAATCCTCAAATTTTTTGTGTACGCCCTCGTCTTCCGGCGCGCCGAAGCAAAACTCGAACCCGAACCCCATCTTCTTCATGGGCGCGCTTCCCTGGAGTATCCCCACCGAGCCGGAAGACCGGAACAGGTCGTTCATCGTCATGCTCTCGGGCAGCTTCCGGAACGGGTTGTAATGCCACAGCATCGCCGGGCGGCTCCCGGCCCCGCTTATAAGGCGTATCAGCGGATCGTCGTCGCTCCACATGACGTGGACAATGACGACAGCATCCACGTCCTCGCCGCGGAACGCGTCCACTGCGGCCTGCGCCTCGCCCACCGACGTGACAAGGCCCGGGAACACTACGTCAAAATGCGCTTCCAGGGCGCGCACGATGGTCTCCACGTCCCTGTCAAGCTGCTCCCCCAACGCCGCGTATTCTTCATTGGTGCTGCCATCGATGCCGACGGTATCGATGAACCAGCCGGAAACCATTAGCCCCGCGCCTATCCTTGGTTTCACTATTGGATTCCCCATTTTTGCGTCTTCTGCCATAAAGCCCCTTTCCTGTGCGTCTCCTGCCATTTGCCCCTCTTCCGCGTTTCTCCCGCCATCAGCCCTTCTTTTACTCTTCTTACTGCCCTTGCGTCCCGCTTTCCTCTTCCTCGTGCAAGCCGGCGGGCGTCAATAAATCCCGCCGTACTTTTCCCCCGCTTCCGCGAGGCGGAACAGGTTTCTTTCGGGCGTCCCCCGCAGCGCGCTGTCGCCTGTCGAGAGTATGAACCCGCCCCCGGCGCCGGCGCTCTCGATACACTCTTTCGCCGCCGCCTCCACCTGCTTTTCCGTGCCGTTTTTCAGGACGTTGTTCGGGTCGATATTCCCTTTCAGGGCGATGCGCCCGCCTACCTCTTTTTTCAGCTCCGCAAGGTCGGATACGTCGCCGTTTGCCGAAGGCGCTTCGAGGCTGTCGATGATGCTGACGCCCGTCTGCGCGACCAGCGGGACGATGCGCCTGCACCTTCCGTGCTGGTGCAGGTGCAGGGGCAGGCCGTATTCTTTCGCGTGGGCCGCGATCCTCTCCAGCAGGGGGATTTCCCAGAACCCGTACGCGCCAGGCCCCAGGACGCCGCCGTCCGAATACCCGCAGTTGATGAACACGCTCTCAAGGCCTTGCACCTGCGCGGCCAGGCCTATCTTTTCGCAGAGCCAGCCGATATAACGCTCCCTGGCATCGAGCAGGAATCCTTCGTGGTCATGGATGTCGAGCAGCGCCTGCCCGATATCGCCTTCCCGGCCATATGCCAGATAGCTGACAAACAGCTCGCCCAGGTTTGCCGAAACCAGCCCGCCTTCCCCGACGGCATCGAGCGCGCGGGAAATCTGGCCCGTGCCAAGACACTCCATGCCGCACATGGTGTATTCCATATACGCGGGGAAATCCCGCGTAAAATCCTTGACCGGGCGCTCGCGCATCCATCCGTCATAGATGTCGTTCGTGCGCGATGCTGCCTGCAGGTTTCCGCTCCTTGTTTTTACCTCTGTCAGCGTCTCTATGGTGTCGTCGTCGATGAAGCGCGACGAGCTCTTCAGGCTGTAGGCCTCCCCCTCGTCCGCCTGCTCGAACTCCGCAAGCACCCACGCGTCGAAGCCATAGTGTTTCTGCGTCGCGTACCAGGCGGCGATATAGTCCTCGTCGGCGAAGGGCCCGCTCAGCTTGTGGAAAGGCAGCCCTGTATGGTCAAGGACGGTAGCCGTCCATATCTCCGGCGAAACCGGCACCCGGTCAGGGACCAGGCCCTTGCAGGCAGCCAGCATCCTCTCCCTCGATGTCATCTTCGCGCCCGCTTTCCCGCTCATGAATACTCCCTTGCCGCTTTTATACAAGCTCCGCTATAGCCGCTGACAATGCCCTGCATCGCGAATTTGTACAGCCCCCACCCGTGGATGGCCAGGGGCGGCTTGTCGGATTTCTTCCCCGCGATGGCGTTGAGTATGCGTTCCTTTCCAGTCATTTCCCGCTCA
>Ga0082212_10004962_pt1 | contig 18333 bp, 16 predicted proteins | sample TergutNt197P3_FD_71548 | JGI IMG/M metagenome (GOLD analysis project Ga0082212, IMG submission 71548) | Neocapritermes taracua P3 segment gut microbial communities from Petit-Saut dam, French Guiana - Nt197 P3 | ecosystem: Host-associated > Arthropoda: Insects > Digestive system > Gut ...
CAGGCTTATGCGGAGTATATCATTCACAAGAATTCCAAACTCGGCAGTACCGGGCAACTGGACGGCGCCAGGGAATCGCTGAAAGGCAAAAAATCCGGTTGCGGGTGCGGTTGCGGAAAGTAATGACCGTTGAGCATTGCACCGGTTGTCCAGCAGTGTGGCGGGCTTACGCCCGCCGGTTTTACGACAACACACCCGTCGCTGACTCTCCTATATTTCCCAGCCTTTCCGAACATCCCTTCGGAGGAGCCGGTCTCCGTGTGCATCGTTGGTAACTTTGCGGCTACTGGAATTGTATTCCAATTTTTTCCCTTGGCACATCAACGAGACCGAACCGAGATTGAACGTTTCCGTTACTTCCTTCATATACTCAAAGGACCCCGGTCCCTTTCCTTTGCCTCGGCAACCGTCGAGCCAGCGGTCCAACCAGTTTTTCGTACTCGGAGTCGGTGCGGACGGCACATCGGCAAACTCGGCTGCGCGGGAACCCACAATTTTTGGGTCTTCCCGCAGAAAACCGGAAACAATCGCTCCCTTATCGCCGAGGAACATCATTCCTTGAATCGGCAGGTCTTCGTTTTCGTAACCTTCGGGAGTCGGCGGCTTCATTCCACCGTCGTGCCATTGGAGAATGATTTTGCCTGATCCATCTTTGTAGGGAACCTCAAAGCGGTACGCCGCCGCCATCGGATAGGAATAATCGTTGGAAATCGTGTACGGAACTCCGTTTCGCACATCGACGACTCGCGAAAATCGGCTACTCGCCGAGACCGCTGAGTCCAGTTTCAACGACTCAAAAACCGGGATGAGACTGTAATAGCCCATATCGGCAATCGCACCGGCACCGAATTCATACCAACCGCGGAAGACGCAATGCGTGTAGGACGGATGGTAGTCCCGCATTTGAGCCGGACCAAGCCAGAGGTCCCAATTCAGACCATCTGGAATCGGCGGCTTGTCGGTCGGAATGACCGGGTACTGGGGCCAAATGGGGCGATTGCTCCAATTATGAATCTCCCGAAGTGTCCCGATGGCACCGGCATCGATCCACGCCTTGATCCGATTCATATTACCCGCCGCCGACGAATTGTGTGCCATCATGTGAGTCGAGAGCGGCAGGGACTTTGCCAAATCGGCAAGTTGCATTGCCTCGATGAGTTTGTTTCCCAAGGGCTTGTGCATAATGACGTGCTTGCCGCGGCGCAAACAATCAATGGCTTGATAAGCGTGGTGAAAATCCGGCGACATTATTTTGACGGCATCGACATCGGTCACTTTGTCGAGCAGTACCCGGTAATCCTCTTCGGCGGCGACGATGCCGTTGTAGCCGGGTCGGGTTCGGCGATAATACCGCTCGACGACTTCTTTCATAATCATTCGTCCGCCCGGTATTCCTTTAATGCCGGATTTCCAATTTGGATCGCCAACGTGTTCACGCAACTTGTTGAACAAACCGTTCTCGCTCCAATGGATGTAATCGTAACTTTCCCGATTCGGATCGGCAACGCCGACGATTTCGATGTCAGGATGTTGCAGTAAAGCGTTCAGTTCTTCCAGTCCTTGTGTTCCGCAACCGATGTGAATCATTCGAATTTTTTCTTTCGGGGCGGTGGCATTTACCTGCGCAAAGACATGCGGGACGGTGCCGAGCACTCCGAGTGTACTCATTCCGGCGATAAATTGGCGGCGGTCAATCGCTTCGGTTTTCATTGTATTATCCTTTCAGGTTGGTACCGTTGTAGTATCGTTTACAAGCCCCTCATTTGCGTATCCACTTAATAAGTGCGCGGTAGAGGATTTTTGGGTCTATCGGCTTTGCGATGTGATCATTCATTCCTGCCTCTATGCTTATTTCATGGTCTCCCGGCATTGCATTTGCGGTCATGGCTAAAATCGGAAGGTTTTTGAACCGTTCATCAGCACGAATTCTCCGAGTTGCCTCCAAGCCGTCCATTTCCGGCATTTGAACGTCCATGAGCACTATATCAAATTTCTGCTTATTTAGTAATTCAATGGCGATTCGACCATTATCCGCCACCGTCGTCTCAAAGCCTTCGACTCTGAGCAACTCTCTTGCGACCATTTGGTTAATTTTGTTGTCCTCCGCCAGTAAAATTTTGGCTCCGCGTACCGAATCGGGAATGACAACATCGTCTTTTCCCGGCAACGAATCCATTCCGCCTTCAGCCTCTTTTTTCAGGCGCAACTCTTCCTTATACGCCGCAGTTTTCGCAATCACATTAAACAAATCGCCAGGTGCCACCGGTTTTCCAATGGAAAGCACCGAATCCTTGATGTTCAATTCTTCAAGAATCGCTGCCAATTCCGGGTGTTCCGTCGCCACACACAAAGGGAAGGGGTCTAAAAGTTTTTTCTGCATTGCCGAATAAATCGGCACAAAATCTTTCCGCAAATCTGACAAGTCAAAAATGACAAAATCGACGGTTTTCATCGTTTCCGAATGGAGAAACGTTTCAAAGTTCGACAATGTTGCACCGGCTTGATAGACATTTAATCCCAGCAACTCAATGTAGTGCCGCATCGTTTCCAGTTCTTGTGGAAAATCACTGACCAGCAATGCGTTGGTGCGATTTTCATGCACTTCGTCAATGTTCGTAACCTCCCCTTCCAGCGGGATGCCGAATCGGGCAGAAAACGTAAACGTAGTTCCTTTGCCCGCCTCGCTTTGACAAGAAATATCACCGTGCATTAAGTCAACGATTCGTTTGCAGATAGCCAATCCAAGACCTGTGCCGCCGAATTTGCGAGTGGTTGAAGCACTGGCTTGCGCAAAGGGCTGGAAGAGTCCTGCAATCTGCGAGGGTGTCATTCCGATCCCCGAATCGGTTACAGAAAAGCGGAGCACCGTGGACAAAATATCCGCCTCAACAACGGTAATGTTCAATCGGACCACACCCTTTTCGGTGAATTTAATGGCGTTTGTTAACAAATTCAAAATCACTTGATGGAGCCGCACGGAGTCTCCCATGACAGAGTGCGGCAGATTGGTATCCATTTCGACTTGCAACTCCACGAATTCCTTTTTTTGAAGAAGGGAACCAGCCACGGCAGTCAATTCGGAAACCAGAGAGCCGATGGAAAATTCCCGATATTCCAACACCATGCGCCCCGCCTCGATCTTGGAAAAATCAAGAATATCGTTGATAAGACATAACAGAATGTGTGCTGACTGCTGGACGGTCTGAATATATTCCGCTTGCTGTTGCGTGAGGGTTGTTCGGAGGGTAAGGTGAGTCAGTCCGATAATCGCATTCATCGGTGTCCGAATTTCGTGACTCATGTTGGCAAGAAATTCGCTTGTTGCTTTCATGTTGGCTACAGCGACATCTTTGGCAATTTTTAATTCGCTCTCTAATTTTTTGCTCTGTGTTATATCAACGAGCCAAACAATTTGTTCCGTACCTACTGGGTTGTCAAACCAAAGAGAATAAGCGAGCATCTCTTTGTTTTCGCCATACTTGGTACGAATCGTAACAGGAGTCCAGGAGAGGAAATCACTTTCTTGAGGTTCCTTGGACAGCAGTTCAACCATTGCCGGGTCGGTAATGAACGAACTGAAAGTGTCTCCCACTTTTGCACCAAGAAAATTATCCATATAGGGCGTTACGAAGACAAAGCGTTCCGCCATCAAAATGGCAAAACAGATAGGGCAGGTGCGGAGAATACTGATCAACCAAGAATTTTCGACATCTCCATTCCTATGGCTTTCGTGTAACCGACAGTCCCGAATATAGGCAATGCGAAAACCGTTTTCGCCGACGCTGTGGCGAACGCAGGTCAGTTCGACCGGAATTTGTTCCCCGCCGATGCTTTGGAATTGCCAATCAACCTCCATTTTTCCATGAGAATCGGCAAGAGACATGATTTCGTTGAAATAATCGTGCGAAACCTGTCCATTCGGTTGAACCATGGGCGAAAGTTGCCCCCAGTGGTCGAAAACGTCCCTGGGTGTTTTCAGCCCGAATAGGCTGACTACGTTGGGACTGCATCCAAGCCCGTTGCCTTTGGTGTCCCAATAGATGTATTCCATCGGCAACGTGTCTCTCACAAGTTGATTGACGATTTCTGGAGAAAATGGAGAAAAATTTTCGGACATTGGGCGGACGAAAACAAAACTTTTGGGAAATAGTGTAGCATACGGAGCAAAAAAAGCAAGACAGCCAAAAATCTCGGTCAGCATTAGAAACGTCAGGTATCGGAAACGACATCTTCGGGATCAATATCGAACAACCCCCGTTTGCGCGGAATCAACCAACAGAAAAAAATGCCCGCAAAGTATAAAATTGTCAAGGGGATTGCCATCAACAACATACTTCCCGGATCGCCCGGTGTCAGGAGCAGTGCCAATATAAAAATGACTAACACGGAAATCCGCCATCGGGCAAGATACTGCTTCAGCGTAAACAGACCGACCCGCTCGAGTACGAACAACACGAGCGGCAACTGAAAACTGATGCCGAATCCGAGCGGAAAGAGCAGGGCAAAATTGATCCACTCGCTGATTCGCAGGTCGGGTTCGACATCCATCCATGCATTGAAAAAGAAGAGGAAATCCAGTACGAACTGGAATACGTAAAAAAAGGCAAAATAGGCACCTGCGATGAACAGTCCCACGCTGACCGGAATGAAGTGATACACATATTTTTTTTCGTGAGGATACAAGCCGGCGGCAACGAACGACCAAAGGTGATAGATGACGAACGGTGAGGCGATGACCAATCCGACGATCATGGAGGCGAGGAGCCAAAGCCGAAACATTTCGTACGCTCCCAGTGCCTTCATTTTTGTCAATTCCTCTGTATTTCTGAAGAAACATATCGGGATCGGCGGTTTATCAAATTGGACGCTTTCATGAATGAGACCGATTTCTTCACGTTTCTTTTTCCGTTCCAGTTTTCGTAACAACAGGTTATCCACGCTATCGAGGTCAAATCTTGAAAGAAGCGCATCCGCTGATATTTTTTGCTGATCCAAGATTCGTTCCAATTCACCGGGTAAAATCAATCGTTCTTCGAGAATCAGACCGTGTACTTTCATGTATTTTTTTATCTCATTGGAATACCCTGCTTCCTGAAGCATGTCTGCTTCGGCATCAATTTTTTTGATTGCCTGTTTTTCATGATAGGCTTCGAGAGAGCGTTTGACAGGAAGTTGGACGTATTCCACTACGGAGGCTCCGAGAGCGAAGCCGAGCACCGATCCAATGGCGATGGAGATGATCGACCTGATGAAACAGAGGCGCAGTTCCTCCAAATGGTCTCCAAAACTCATGGAAGTTCCATTAAAAAGATCGTCGTCTCTCATTGTGAAAAATTATCCTTCCTCTAGCAGAACCGCCCCATTGTAACCTTTTAAGGGGAGATGGCAAGCCAATCCACAACCAATTGACTCGGTTGGATGTACCCAATTTTAAGGGAAAAGAGCCGAGGACGGAGCGTATTTTCCTTGTGTAGGAAATCAAATAATTTCTGTTGGACAACAGGGTGGTTTGACTTGTCATTTTGTTGCTGTACATTATCGTTTCGTTCATGCACTTCTGATGGGAATCGCAAAGGACAGCGACGCTCTATCACATTCAAGTAAGGTTTCCACATGTCACTACATACAAACTCAATCGCAAGAGAACGTTTCTCTTTGCCGGTGCTCCCCTCGTCAAGGCGGTCGAATATCTGTTCCAACGACTGCTCTTGCGTCATCGACCTCTATAAGCCCTTCGCGGGAGTGACGGAAAGACGAAACTTGTCAACGGACTGGTTTAGACGGACTGTTTAGAGGGAGATGAATCCTCGGCTTGCGTTTTCGGAAATTCTGATTAAAATGGGGATGAAGTTTTCACTCAAACAACCTTTCAAAAACATGACGCGACGACTCCTTATCGCCGGTAACTGGAAAATGAACCTCACGCTCTCCGCTTCGCTCGAATTGGCGGAAGGATTGAAAAAAGCCGCCTCGGGAATTACCAACGTGGACATTGCCGTCTGTCCGCCGAGCGTTTACGTACAGCCGGTTGCCGCCGTCCTCAAAGACTCCAACATCGGTGTCGGTGCGCAGAACGCCTACTACGAGATTGTGGGTGCCTATACCGGCGAGGTCAGTGCCGGTATGCTCAAAGACATCGGTTGCCAATATGTCATTTTGGGACACAGTGAACGCCGGAACATTATGGGGGAATCGAGTGAACATGTGAATTTGAAACTCCGTCTGGCTTTGGCGGCGGGATTGATTCCGATTGTTTGCGTCGGCGAACTTCTCAAAGAGCGGAAAGCCGACAGGACGGTAGAGGTGGTGTGCCGACAGTTTGACGGTTCGTTTTCCGGTATTTCAGCGGAGGATATGAAAAAATGTGTCATTGCTTACGAGCCGGTTTGGGCAATCGGCACAGGAGAGGTTGCCACACCGGAACAAGCCGAAGAGGCTCACGTTGCCATTCGGAAAATGATCACGAAAAATTACAGCAAGGAGGTTGCCGAAGCGGTGCGGATTCAGTACGGCGGCAGTGTTACTGACAAAAATGCCAAGGAGATTCTTGCCAAGCCAAACGTGGATGGCGCACTCGTCGGCGGAGCCTCGCTCAAAGTCGAACCGTTCATGGGAATTATTAAGTCTGCGTAGTTGTTTTCAACCCCCTTTCAGGAGAATTGCCATGCGTTTTTGCACATTCCTTTTAGCACTCGTTATTGGAGCCGCTTCCGCCGCAGGGCAGGAGACCTTTGCTCCGCTCATCACGGACAACACGGTAATGTTCGTCCACGTCGATCTCCAAAAAGCCGAGATCGATACGGTCAAACAAAATTGGAAAACGTACACCGAAGGATTGTTGAAAGCACTTCGCTTCGAAGAGTCGTCCTTGAAATCTGCGCTGTCGGCACTCGATAAAGACTTCGATAAATTGGATGCTTATATCCGTCCCGCCTTCGAGACGATTACCCAAAAACTAGGTATCAAGGAAATCGCCCTGATTGCAGATACCGAATTGTGTAACTGCGTTATTGTTTGTGCCGTACCGTGGAAAGACAAAACCGATACCGACTTGCAAACTTTGAAAACATTGTTCTCGTGGTTGCCCGAAGACTGGGAGATAGAAACCGGTCTTGTGCCGGTCAAAGATTTTCTTCTGTTTACGCCCGATTTGACAGAAAACGAGACGGCAGTCCGTGAATGGCGTGACAACGTAAAATCTGCCCCAGATGGAGCAATCATGCAAGCCATGAAATCGCTCGACGATAACGATGACATCAAACTTACGTGGGCATCACCGAATGCGGCAAGAGACCGTTACTTGGAGCACCTCAAAGATACGGATCAATTTCCTGCCAATACGTTTCCCGAACCAGTAATCAACATCCTCGCTTACGTTGCCAAAAAAGTCGATTGGGCGGCGACATCGTTTCCCAATCCCTTGCTCACTCCTTCGGTGATGGAAGAAATGCCGCCGCTTCCGCTCATAAAATTGACCGTCAAGACGCGGACTGCTTCCGATGCCCGAATGCTTCGCAATATGTTGGAGTCGTCCATCGGGCTGGGCATCACGGCTTGGCGGACGGCAATGATGGCGGCTCAAGCCTTCGACGAAGATGTCCCGGAAATGCCGCAGTTCCTTTATGAATTTGTGAGAGGATACACTCGGACGTTGCTCCCAGTTGTCGAAGGGGATAAACTGGTTTTCCAAATGCCGGAATTCGGCGGAAGATTTTGGGAAATTTATTCTTGGACGGGAATCGGTCTTGCTGTTACGTTACCTGCGGTACAGGCAGCAAGAGAATCCGCGAGACAGCAGAAAATCATCGGTGAGGATTTTGATCTGTACGGCAAAACGATGCAAGACAAGGATTTCGACTGGAATTCCTACCGCGGCAAATATGTTCTTGTCAAGTTTACGGCGACGTGGTGCGGTCCTTGCAAGATGGAACTTCCCGGCATGCTCGAAGCCTACGAGAAGTATCACGACAAGGGGCTTGAAATCGTGTCGGTTTACATTTGGGAAGCCGACGGCGACGAGGGCAACGACAAGGTTAAGAAGTTTGTGCAGAACGAAGAGATTCCGTGGACGATTATTTCGGAGCCGCTGACGAAAAAAGCGGAGCAACCTTCGCAGAGCGATACCTTTGCCGAACTCATTGACGGCGTGCCGACGATGTTGATTGTGGACAAAGAGGGCAAGGTGTTTGCAATCGAGACACGAGGCGAAACACTCCAAAAGATACTGAAAAAATTGTTCGACAAATGAATTCGCACTGAAGCGGCTGAAATGCAAGCGATTGTTGCCCTATTGCCGGTTGCGATGCGGAGAGGTTCCCGTTTCATTATTTTAACAATGAAAAAATTTGCACGAATGCCAACATCCGACACAAAACGAGCCTTCAAGGACTTTATGGATCGTCTGAAATTGCTGATCCAAAAGCGTCCTGAATTGATGACGATTACGTTGAGCAACATTTTTACTATGCGGCTCATCGGAAATAAAACGCACGGAGACCTCGCCGAAATCGGAATCATGGAATTCGTCAATCAGTATATGTACGATTTTAATTCCGTTCACGTCGGTAAAGACCTCTATCGGGCAAAATCGCAAGAAGAGGATATAACGGTTACAAATGACCTGACAAAAGAAACATTTCCCATTAGTCTGAAAGCATACGGAACGGGTCCTCTGCAATTATCGACTGATAAAGATGTTCTGATGTTCAACAGACTTAAGCAGGAAAAGACCCGAAAAATTAGCGGAGATAAAATTAAACACATTCTTAATGATCCGGCATTTATTTCTTTCTATCAAGTGAATGTTTTGCCGCTCATCTATGACGAAAAAAAGCAGAAATGCAATATCATGGTATTTGATGCAGAGAAGGCAAAAAAATCTATTGCCACGGTTTTATTGGAAGATCAACAGGACACCGCCTCAAAAGGCAGAGGACGAATTCATCCTGTTTTTCGGTTTTACGATAAGCATGACCGCTATATCTGCGAAGTACGATACGGCGGCAAGGATGCCAACGCACTCCAACGGGGATTATGGACGCACACTAAAAATGGCGAACATTATTTCGACAGCATTTCCGGCGGCTGGATTGATTATTCCCACAATTTAGTCCTCGTGGAATTGTTCTCGCATGCTTTGGTTTCCGAATCAACTGCCCACGCCCAAGCACTATCCATTTTGAAGGAGAATATTGATACTTTGCGCAGAAACAAGAAACAACGATGATTCAATCCCTTTTTGACACAACGATAGCAAGAGTCCCGAAGACGCAGGGCATAAAATATACCGGCTCGAAGTTAAAACTTCTGCCTTATATTTTGCGGATGGTCTCCAAACTCGATGTGCACTCGGTTCTCGATGGTTTTTCCGGTTCGACAAGAGTTTCGCAAGCCTTTGCCCAGTGCGGCTATCAGGTAACAGCAAACGACACCGCCATTTGGTCGGAAATTCTTGGAACGTGCTATCTCAAAAATCAAAAACATCCTCACGAATACAAAAAATTGATTGAACACTTAAATCATGTTCCTGCCGAAGACGGTTGGTTTACCGAACACTACGGCGGATTGCCCAATGCGGGTTCGGCAATCCAAACCGATGGCTTGAAACGTCCTTGGCAAATTCACAATACTCGAAAACTCGACGGCATTCGTGCAGAAATTGATCGGCTATCATTGGATGCCGTCAGCAAAGCCGTCGCACTGACAAGTTTAATACTGGCAATGGATGAAGTCGATAGCACATTGGGACATTATTCGTCTTATCTTGCAAATTGGTCGCCGAGGTCGTATCAAATGATGCAGTTAAAAGTGCCAATGCTTTTTCCAAACGAAAAGGAACATACTATTCTGCGAAATGATATTTTTGAAACGGTCAAAAACCGGCAATTTGATTTCGTCTATTTTGATCCACCGTATGGTTCAAACAATGAAAAAATGCCGCCGTCGAGAGTTCGGTACAATGCGTATTACCATGTTTGGGCAACGATTTGTTTGAATGACAAACCGGAACTTTTTGGCAAAGCAAAACGCCGAACGGACACGTCGGACACGGAAGCAGCATCGGTCTTTGAGGAATTCCGAAGAGGAAAAAATGGACGTTTTTTAGCGGTCGAAGCGATTGAACGTTTGCTTCATCATACGAACGCAAAATATATTTTACTGTCGTATAGTAGCGGTGGTAAATCGACGGCGGAAGAATTTTTTGAAACGATCAGCAGTCAAGGTCGCCTCTTGGAAATGAAAGAAATAGATTACAAGAAAAACGTCATGGCAACGATGAAATGGACTCACGAGTGGGTCAATGAAGCAAAAAAACCAAACCGCGAGTTTTTGTTTTTGTTGGAAAAATGAATACAAGAGGGCATCCAATGAACCCACCCGAACTCCTCTCTCCTGCCGGTTCCGAAGAATGTTTGTATGCCGCCGTTGAAAACGGTGCGGATGCGGTCTATTTCGGACTCGCCAAGCCGCACAATTTCAATGCCAGAGGACGTGCCGAAAACATTCCGCTCGAAAAACTCGGCGATACTATGAATTTTCTTCATCGGCGCGGTATGAGAGGTTATCTGACACTCAACACGCTCATTCAATTCGATGAACTCCCCGCCGTTGAATCGTTGCTCCGTGAAGCCATTGCCGCCCAAATCGATGCCGTCATCGTGCAGGACATCGGCGTTGCTCGGTTAGCCCGGCGTCTCTGTCCAGAGTTGCCGCTCCACGCCTCCACGCAAATGAGTTTGACCTCCGCCGCCGCCATCGAACTTGCCGCCACGCTGGGAATCCGGCGAGTAGTGTTGCCGAGAGAATTGTCAATCAAACAAATTGCCGAACTGCGGCGAACAACCAATGTTGAACTGGAATGTTTTGTTCATGGAGCGTTGTGCATTTCTTACTCCGGTCAATGTTACGCCAGTCTGGGGCTGGGCGGTCGCAGTGCCAATCGGGGATGTTGCGCCCAACCGTGCCGATTGCCCTATTCCGTTGTGCAAACGAGTACGAAACAAAAGCCGATATTTAGCCCGCACGACCTTGCCGCTCTGCCGCTGTTGCCGAAATTGATGACATCGGGCGTTCACGCCTTCAAAATCGAAGGACGGCTCAAACCGCCGGAGTACGTTGCCGAGGTCACGAAAATCTATCGGGAGGCAATCGACCACTTTGCCGATAACGGCATTGAATTTTAGCCGATTCATGGTACAATTAAGGGGCTTTGAGGTTGTTTGATCTTTTGTTTTGGAAGTGTGTATGGTTAAAAAAGCGTCTAAAAAGGTAGTCAAGAAACCAACGTCGCGGGACAACAATAAAAAACATCAAGAGAGTCAACGAATTTCCGCCGCCGAGTTGGAAACCTATAAGTCCCGCCTGGTCGCCCTCCGCGCCCGCATCCGCGGCGATGTTTCGGTTATGTCCGACGGAGCACTGAGCCAGAGCAGGTCGGAAGCCGCCGGAGACCTCTCCGTAATGCCTCTGCACATGGCGGATATTGGCACCGATAATTTTGAAAAGGAACAAACACTCGCTTTCATTCAGTCAGATCATGTTACACTGAAACTCATCGAAGAGGCTCTTGTGCGGATCAAAGACGGCACCTATGGAGTTTGCGAAGACTGTGGTGCGGCAATTCCAAAAATTCGCTTGAATGTTTTGCCTTACACGGCAAGTTGCGTTCACTGTGTCAACCTTGCTCATCAAGACCGATAAACAAAAAATGCCGAAAGTTTTTCCACCCGCCGGTTGGTGCCGAGCCATGTGCCTTTTTGTTGCTGTGTCCATTGCCGGATTGGCAGCGGATTTGCTCACGAAACACTGGGTCTTTCAAGCATTGGATACGACATCAGGAAACGTGTATTGGATTTGGCAAGGTGTCTTCGGTTTTCAGACTTCCTTAAACGCTGGAGCACTGTTCGGTCTCGGATCGGGACAGACGACGCTTTTGGTTGGTCTGTCCTTGATTTTTCTCGCTGGTATCGTCTGTTACGTTGTTCTCTGGGCGTGGCGAAGTTTGTTTCTATCAACAATTATGGGAATGATTACGGCAGGAATCTGCGGCAACTTGTATGACCGGCTCGGTTGGCACGGCTTAACCGACATAGAAGGAGAACCTATTTATGCCGTCCGGGACTGGATTCTTTGCATGATCGGTACCTATCCTTGGCCCAACTTCAACATTGCCGACTCTTTGCTCGTTTGCAGCGTCATTTTACTGCTGGCGCACGAACTATTGCAGCGAAAACCCGCCGTAGAGTCCGACGGTTGCCCTCACCCTAACCCAGAGGGAGAGAGGACGACCAGTCCAAAAACGGACACATGCTAATCGTGTAACCTTCTGATTGCATTCCAAAGTTCGTGGAGCGAATCGGTCTTTGTGTTGACTGAGATGACTCCATAGTTCGTACTCGGCGGAAAGTATCTTGCCAACGGCGAATTGTGGAATCGAAACACCGACCGCTCCTCGCCTTCGCCGATACGTCCCTGCAAAATCCAAATCATCTTCGGTGATTCGCGCGTTTCTTGCGATGCAAATTGCGAAGAGTATTTCAAGACAATCTTGTCAAGATAATTCGTCTGGCTGTTGTCTTCATGCCGGCGTAAAATACTCATGCGGTTGGAATACTTGGAATCCAAGACCACATAAATTGGGGCATTGCCACCGCGGCAAATTTTCAGCAAAAAGTCCGGCGTATAATAACAACTCGTTTGCGTTCTTCGCGGAATCGTTGTCCGAAAAATCGTCAGGTCATTCTCAAAGCGGTCCGAATGGACAACCGGCTGATAGTACAACGTCAACTGGTCATTCCCTTTTTCAAGATGGTACGTATTGGCAACATCCATTTCGTTTGCGTACCAACTATCCAGTACATGATACTGGTACGAAATGATTGCCGGTTTGTCCTTGATCGGCTCGAAACCAGCGTCGCTCAACATTTTCAATAGCCGATACAAACTGTAATACTCAAAAAGTTTATCGAGCGTCCTCAAATTGAAAATGACTCGGTTCTTCTTCATATCGAAATCGCCGAATTTGAACCATTTCATGATCTGCTCAAAAACCTGACTGTACGGTTTGACCTCTTGGAACGTCTTCGTTTTTTGCGGAAACGTTCGAACTTCAAATTTGGTGCATTGCAAAATTTCGTTGTATTTGTTGTACAGAGATTCCAGTTGCGATGTAACAACGGTCAATTTTTCGCACAAGCCTTTTAATTCCTGGAGCGGAAGTTGCCAAATCGAGGAAATTGCCGGCGGTTGATAACCTTCCCGAACCGCTCCGTGAATTTTTTGCAGCGTGCTTTCCCGCTCGCTAATGTCTGCCGCCAGTATCGCTTGAACCATTCGGGCATTTTTCAGCACCAGCATCAGGAAACTCAAAATAACTTGATTTTCGTAAACGTCCCGATTGCTCACCGGCTCCTGCATCAAGATTTTGCGGGGAATGTAGTAGGTTCCCTGACGCAACAGTGCCGTTTTTTGCGGGACGGCAACGAGTTGATCCGAATTTTGCATCAGCCACTGAAATCCGGTAATGGAAACATTCCGTGCTTTGGCGTATTCTCGAACGACATTCGTCTTTTTGATGCTGTGCCGAGCCAGTGCATTAAAGTATTGCAGGTTGCTTTGGTAGCAGATGGCGATTGACTCGATCAACTGGATATAGGCTGTTGGCGATTTGAAGGTTTGCTGTTGGAGCCGCATTTCACCTTGGGTGAGTTTGTTTCCGTCGAGTGATTCCGTTGTCCGGTCTCCGAACATCCAGTTTCCGATCTTATCGTCCTCAAAATTGAGCAACGACTTCAGCATATCGACGGCATTTTGCGTGTCTTCCGGTTGCTTGCTGATGCATGCCATATACCGGCTATACAAGACAAGGGTTTCCTTGTTTTCTCTCAAAGTGATGCGGAGCGACAAAAAGAGAATATCGTACAGTAATTGGAAAGGTTGCGTAGTTTCGTTGTTCCGTTCGTTTTCAAATCGGACGTGATACCCAGTACCTCCATTACGGAAGGCGTGTCCGATGAGCGTGTCGCCGTTAAGAAACAGTTCGATGCTTTCAATGCCGCCGGTATCCTCCTCGACGGTTAAGTCTCCCTGGTAGTATCCATCTTCAAAGACGACATTCCGTTCGTCGATGTCTCCGCCGGCGGGCATTTGAGGATAAAATTCAATCTCTACTGGCGTGGCAATTTTGAACCGATCCGAAAGTAGTAGGACGCATTTCATCTTGCCAGACAGTGTATTCTCTGGCAGGAGAATTGTCAAGTTCTATCAGAGCCGCACCACGAGAATTGGGTGCGTTCAGATTTATTTGCAACTTTTTTGCCTCGGCACACGACAAGATTTCTCTACTCCGGCATAGACAGCAATGCGCCGAAAGCCCTACCTATTCCTTCTTTCGCGGAAATTTTCCTTGTTTGCGTTCTTCCTTAAATTGTACCGGCAAAGGCATGCCTGGTCGCCACGAATCAGGACCAGGAACATAAGTCGGCGACTTCTCCTGTACCTCTTGGCGTTTTTGGGACTCGGCAAGCACTTGTTTGACAAATGCCGGCGATTCGTCCAAAATCTTTTCCATTTTGTCCAGTTGGTCGTCGGTCAGGACGTTCATCAGCCGGCTTTGCAAAAGAGTTGTAAATTTTATTCCCCGCTCCCGCAAGTCACCGTACCTGTTACGTATTGTTTCGTTCGGTGCATATTGGCGGTGAACTTCCTGCTTGGCTTTTTGAAACTCTTCCTGCGAAGCAAAGGACTTTCCTTGAAGCGAACCATAAGTTGCCACCAATCGCTCACCTTTGAGTTTGGCTTCTTCCATGGTAAGTTGATCAAATTCGGCTTTCATGTCCTCGGCAATTTGATTCATTTCCTTTTTCTGGTCGTCGGTTAAATCAAGGGGCTCAAACATTGAAGGAAAAGGAATGCCCATCGCCGGCATCAGTTGCATTTCCAGTTTTCGGACGTGGAGCATCTGTTCCGTGGTCAATGTTTCCTCGACCCACGTTTGCAACCCTCTCATCAAAAAACTAAGTTGTCCCATCGTTGCTTCCCGAAAGGCATTTTTTTGCTCTTCTGTGGCACGTTCAAAATTTGGGTCATCCGGTAATAGAGCCGCCCGCATTGCCTCCATTGCTTGGATCATTTCCGGCGTAGGAGGATTTGCACGTAGCCTCTGCCCCACTTCCGCTCCCATATCCTGCCCTCGATAAATGGGTGCAAGCCGCTGTTTTTGCTCTTCGGTCAATCCCAGTTCGGCTTCTCCGCCAGCCCGTAACATGATCATCAACGGCATGAAAGTTCCCTGCCCATTCCAAGTGGAACGAGTGCCCACAAGTTGATCGGCTTCCCAATGGAGTTGCTGTCTGGGAGATTGCAGGTACCGGAGTTGGTTTTCAATTTGCTGTTGCACTTGCTCCGGTGTGGGCTGTTGCTGTTGAGCATCAGCGGCGAACGCAAAGAGCAATAGGCACGATGCGGCAAGGAGCGGCTTCGTTTGCATGGCAAAGTCCTTTCTTCCCGTCATTCCTGCGAAGGCAGGAATCCAGAGAGTTAATGTTGGAGCCCTACGTCTAGACTCCTGCTTTCGCAGGAGTGACTACCCTCAATTCTACACGATTTTTGATTGATTGGCAACTATCCGCGGTCTTCCATCACGAGATGTGCAAGATTGCCGAAATACTGTCATTCCCGCGTGGCGGGAAGCGGACAAGAGCATTACCATTTGAGTCAAGAGGCATATTTCGTGCGGGGGCAAGAGGCAAGACGAGGCAAGAGGGCAAGAGCAGATTATGCGCCATTTGCGACCTTGCCCCGCACGCCGACGGGCTTTGAGGTTATTGGCAATGAATGAAAACCAAGTCGCCATCTCGTCACAGTAGGTATCTGGTGGTAGAATATGTGGTGCCTCCTGCATACGACGTTGCTTTTTTACTTCTCCCCGTTACATATTCAACCTTTGTCCGCAATGAGTTCTGTTTTTGACCATAGCCAACTGGTTACAAAAGGCAAAAGAACAATCCAAAGAAGATTTGGAACGATGTATTTTTGACCCGGATTTGTGCCATGAAGGCATGATCGGTTATCACGAACTGATACCGGGAGATTTGACCGACCGCTCAAAACAAACTTTTACTGCTGGAACTGTCCTGATCCACAATGCTGAGCGGTGGTGGGTGTCGGATATGTACTGCGCCAGCCCAGAATGTAATTGCCACGATACATTGTTTGTCTTTTATCCCGTGAACGATTTGGTTTCTACAAAACGGGATGCTGTTTGTATTGATTACAAATTACGTGGATCGTACACCATTCGCGAGATTGACGAAAAGCAAATCACTACGAGTGCCGCTCATGGTTTGGTTAAAAACTGGCTTGCCAACAAACCGGTATGGTTTACGGACGATGAGATCAAATCACGGAGCAGGCAACTAAAACGAGTCATGGCTCGGACAATGCAACAGCGGACGATGCCGAAGGTTGGCGATGCACGGCATGCGGTGCAAGCAGGACGCAACGCCCCATGTCCTGGTGGAAGCGGCAAAAAGTTCAAGGTATGCTGTGATCGGCGGTAAACTATAAAAAACTGAACTTGCAAACGGCGTGGCACATCTACTGTCCAAAAACGGCGGATTATTGACAACTCTTCATTCATCAACGATAATGCAGAGCCATGTCCCGCACTATTTCACGAGCGAAGTTAGATCTGTTGATCGGTCAGATATTGTCCGCCGGTAAGACCGTCGCGGGACTTACCGCCGTCAAAGATCGCTCTTTTTACCAACGCATTGATGACGTTTCGCAGTTGGTTCTCGATTCGGCACCCATGCCCTCCAATTCCATCAAGGAGTTTATCTTTCCTCGCAGTGAAAAAATCTGCTCCTATCGGCACGAGGGAAAAGACTTGATTGTTACCGATGCCGAACCGATTGTCCAAGAGCAAATCCTTTTCGGAGTGCTCCCCTGCCATGCCGCCAGTTTGCCGATTCTCGATAAAGTCTTCGCTTGGGATTTTCAGGATCGCTTTTATCAACAACGTCGAGAACTCACGACCGTCGTTTCTTTAGCCTGCAAAGAGGCGGATCAACACTGCTTTTGCACCTCGGTGGGACTGACCCCAGACACTCCTTCGGGAAGCGATGCCATGCTCGTGCAAATTGCGCCGGACTCCTTCGAGGTTCGTATTTTTACGGAAAAAGGAGAGGCACTCTTTCGCGGACACACCGAGGAATCGGACAAAACCGGCAAAACTGCCGAGCCTCCCGCCGTCAAATTCGATGCGAAGAAGGTTGCCCAATACTTGCGAACGCACTTTGATAATCCGGTCTTTGAGCAGACCAGTCTGCGTTGCGTCGGTTGCGGTGCCTGCACGTACACTTGCCCAACGTGTCATTGTTTCGACATCGTGGACGAAGGCGGAGCAACCAAGGGGCACCGTGTTAAAAATTGGGATGCGTGTCAATTTGGTCTGTTCACGCTTCACGCCTCGGGACACAATCCGCGTTCGGAGCAGACTTCCCGGCAGCGAAATCGGATTCAGCACAAATTCTGCGTTTATCCTGAAAAATTTGACTCGATTCTCTGCACCGGTTGCGGCAGTTGCACCCGAACGTGTACTGCCTCACTGGGAATCTATCCCGTCTTGGAACTGCTCGACCGGGAAGCCGATGTTGCGGCACATTGAAGTCAAACAATTCAGTTCGAAACTTCCAGCGAGGGTCTTCGCGGCAGTCCCGACGGTTGATTGGGTTCAGATGTTTGCGCATCGTCGTCTTCAAATAGATCGCCGACTTCTCTTCCGCCCGACGGTGTTCCTCCATTGGACGGTGAACCGGAGGGGGTTGAGGACGAGGGTGCCGCATCACGAATTTCCACCGGTTGGGCTTTAGACTCCTCCTTCATATTGGTGAGGGCTTGTGCAATTCCGGCGGGGTCCATCTGTTTATTGACATCGCAGATTTCTATCGTGCACGCACAAGGATTGCGGCGGCAGAATTTGCAAGTGTAGGCGTAGGGAACTTGTCCTGCCATTCCCGGTTGATTGCATCCGCACGAGTCTTTGAAACACAGCGGGCATGACCAGCGGAATGTATAGGGTCTGGCGTATCCTGCAAAGGTCGATGGATTCCACGTCGGTCGGTAATAGGGTGCCGGATTGTAATAGACCGGAAACTTTCTCGCTCCATTGTTGTATGTATCCAATAGGGGTCTCGGAATCACCGACAACCAACGCGGCTCCCGATAGGGGTTAAACTCACCTCGGGGTCCATAACCGTTGTCGGCATGTTCGCAGGGGTCGCTCCGGTGTTCTCGGCAAGCATCACATGTTCCACAGGGTTCATCGCCCGC